>Ga0265296_1000052_pt1 | contig 268015 bp, 249 predicted proteins | sample MunlanPumphouse1_FD_189073 | JGI IMG/M metagenome (GOLD analysis project Ga0265296, IMG submission 189073) | Groundwater microbial communities from a municipal landfill in Southern Ontario, Canada - Pumphouse #1 | ecosystem: Environmental > Aquatic > Deep subsurface > Groundwater | place...
TCGCTATAATCTTCCATAGTCTGCCCTCGCATAAGCGTGGGGATAGGCGCCGGCCCATCCGGCGTAACCCCCGATCCTTGCTTACTACGAGGGTGGGCTAACTCCTCCGAGCGAACATACGGTCTAGACCTTCGTGCTTGGCAAGCTTCCCCGCCTGCGCTAGCCTCCACTTAACGTTTACGTAAAGGGAGAATTGCCATGGCGGAGACCCGCGAGTTCGACATCATCGTCTATGGCGCGACCGGCTTCACCGGGCGCCTTGTCGCCGAATATCTCGGCGCCCATTATGCGGGCCGCAAGGACGCGCCGAAATGGGCGATGGCGGGGCGCAGCGCCGACAAGCTCGCCGAGGTTCGCGATCTGATCGGCGCGCCGAAGGACACCCCGCTCGTCGTCGCCGATGCGAGCGATCCCGCCAGCCTCGACGCGATGGCCGCGCGCGCCAAGGTCATCCTGACCACAGTCGGCCCGTACCAGCTTTACGGGGGCGAACTCGTCGCCGCGTGCGTCAAGGCGGGCACCGCCTATGCCGACCTTTGCGGCGAGCCCGGCTGGATGCGCGAGATGATCGACGCGCATCAGGACGCGGCGAAGGCATCGGGCGCGCGCATCACCTTCAGCTGCGGCTTCGACAGCATCCCGTTCGACCTCGGCGTCCTGTTCCTCCAGGCCGAGGCCGTCAAACGCCACGGCAAGCCCGCGCCGCGCGTTAAGGGCCGCGTGCGCAAGATGGCGGGCGGTGCCTCGGGCGGCACGATCGCGAGCCTCACCGAAACGCTGAAGGCGATCGCGAAAAAACCCTCGCTCGCGCTGCTGCTCAAATCTTCGTTCGCGCTGACCCCAGGCTTCGAAGGCCCGTCGCAGCCGACCGGGCTGATCCCCGAATATGATAGCGCGACGGGCACATGGACCGCGCCCTTCGTGATGGCGCCGATCAACACCAAGAATGTCCACCGCACCAATTTCCTGCTCGGCCACGCCTGGGGCGAGGATCTCGTCTACGACGAAATGGTGATGACGACGATCGGCGATGCCGGGAAAGCAATGGCCGAAGCGATGGCGAAGGCGAATCCCTTCGGCGAATCCCAGCTCAAGCCCGGCGAAGGCCCGAGCAAGGAAGAGCGCGAGAACGGCTTTTACGACATCCTCTTCATCGGCGAATATCCCGACGGCACGACGGTGCGCGCAAGCGTCAAGGGCGACCGCGATCCCGGCTATGGCTCGACATCGAAGATGCTCGCCGAAACGGGCATCGCGCTGCTCGCGAACAAGGGCGAGGGCGGCGTCTGGACCCCGGGCGCGCTGCTCGGCGATGCGCTGATCGAACGGTTGACCGCCAATGCCGGACTGACTTTCCAGATCGAAAACTAACCTCCCATTCCGTTCGTGTTGAGCTTGTCGAAACACCGTTCTTCCCTCCTTCAAGGCAAGAACGGCCCTTCGACAAGCTCAGGGCGAATGGAGTTTTGAAGTGAACGGCTGATATGAACTCCTCCCCCTCCAGCGCTTTGGACTCCCTTCTCTCAACCCTTCGCGTGGACGGCAATGTCGCAACCGCGCATATCGACGAAGGGTGGATGCAGGGGCGCACCGCCTATGGCGGGATCAGCTCGGCGGTCGCGCTGGCGGGCACGATGGCGCTCCATCCGACCGAAACCCCGCTGCGCTATGCGCAGATCAGCTTCGTCGGCCCTGTGGGCGGCGACTGCACCGTCGAGACGCGCATACTGCGCCAGTCGAAATCTTCGCTGTTCATCGACGCCGGCGTGTCGAGCGATCAGGGCTTCGGGACCGCCGCGGTCTTCGCCTTTTCGGGCGACCGCAAGAGCCATCTTGACCATGATCGCCTGTCGGTGCCCGACGCGCCCGCCCCGGAGACGCTGGCGCCGGTTCCCGATCATCACGCGCGCCCGCCGTTCGTCCGCCATTTCGACATGCGCCCCACAACCGGCCCACGCTTCGGCTGGAAAAGCGAGGTCGGCGAATATCTGACCTGGGTCCGCTTCGTTGAGGAGCCCGCGTGCCATCCGGCGGTCGCGCTACTCGCGATGGGCGATGCCCTGCCTCCCGCGGCGATGGCGCTGTTCAGCGAATTCGGGCCGATCAGCTCGATGAACTGGACGGTCAACATGCTCACCGGCACGCCCGCGACCGACGACGGCTGGTGGCTGCTGTCGGCCAAGACGGGCTATGCGCGCCACGGCCTGTCGGTGCAGGATATGATGCTGTGGAACCGCGCCGGCGAGCCGATCCTCAGCGGCAGTCAGGCGATCGCGATCTACGCTTAATTTTTCCCGTCATTGCGAGGAGCGGAAGGCGACGCGGCAATCCAGGGGCGGTGTAGAGCCGCTCTGGATTGCTTCGCTCCGCTCGCAATGACGAGGGGGAAGGTTTAGGCAGCCGTGGGCAGTGTAATCACCGCATCGAGCCCGCCGCCAGCTCGGTTCGATAGCGCCAACGCCCCGCCCTCGCCTTCGGCGATGTCGCGCGCGATCGACAGGCCCAGCCCGGCGCCGCCAGTCGCGCGATTGCGCGATTGCTCGCCGCGCGCAAAGGGTTCGATCAGCGTCTTGATCTGCTCGTCGGTCAATCCGGGGCCGTCATCCGACACGATAATCCGCGCCAATGCTCCGTCGGTCACAACCGAAAACCGCGCCCGAACGCCATAGGACACCGCATTGTCGGCGAGATTGCGCAGCGCACGCTTGAGCAGCATCGGCCGCGCCAGCACGGCAGCGTCGGCAATATCGCCGATTTCGACATCCTTGCCGCGCTCCTGATAATCGGCCGCGAGTTCGCCGATCAATTCGCGCAGCGGGATGCGCTCGCGCGCCTCGGTTCCCGCGCCCGATCGCGCCAGCGCCAAAATGTCGCTCAGCATCGCGGTCATTTCCTCGATGCTCGCGATCATCTTGCCCTGCAGCGTTTCGTCCTCGACCTGCTCGACGCGGACGCGGAGGCTGGCGAGCGGCGTGCGCAAGTCGTGCCCGACGGCGCCGAGCATCCGGTCCTTGTCCGACAGCATCGCCGAAATGCGGCCGCGATAGGCGTTGAACGCGGCGATCAGCTCGCGCACGTCCGACGGCCCCTCTTCGTCGAGCGGCTCGGCATCGCGCAGCGCCGGATTGGCGCGCGCCGCGCGCGTCAGGTCGCGCAGCGGCCGCGCCGCGCGCCAGGCGATCAGCATGATCGGTACGAGCAACAGCAGATAGAGCGACAGCGTCTGCCACACGAGGAAGCCTTGCAGCCGGTTGCCGCCCGCCGCAATCCGGGTGCGCACCGCGAAATAGCGCCCGTCGACCTTCGCGACGACGATGACGGCCCGGTCGGGAAAGGCGGGCCGGCGCAGCCGCTGCCGTTCGCGCGGCGGAAGCGCCCAGGCGTCGACCATGGTCGCAGGAATATTGGTCTCGCCGAGCAAGCCTCCGACATAGGCGGCAAGGTCGGGCACTCGAACTGCGCCGACAGGCATCGGGGGGAGATGATCGGAGATCACCAGTTTCTGCGCACGCTCGCGCGCCTCGTGCCGCTCGCGTTCGTTGCGGGGCGGCCTGAAGTCACCGCGCCGGTCGCGTTCGATCGCATCGATGATCCGCGCGACGGCCATGCCGCCGCCGTGCGCCAGCGTCTGCTGCCGCATCCCGCGCGACAGCAGCACGAAATTGATCGCCTGCGCGACGAACAGCATCACGGCGACCGCAAAGACGAGCTGGCCGACAAGGCTTTTGGGCCACAACCGCAGTTTCACGCCGCGGGCCCCATCCGCCTGACTTCGCACGCAAGCGTATAGCCCCCGCCCCACACCGTCTTGACGAGCTGCGGGTGCGCGGCATCGACCTCGATCTTCTTGCGCAGCCGGCTGACCAGATTGTCGATCGCCCGGTCGAAAATATCGGCCTCGCGCCCACGCACCATATCGAGCAGACGGTCGCGGCTCATCACCTGCCGCGGATGGCGCACCAGCGCGTGGAGCAGATGATATTCGCCCGACGACAGCGCGACCTCATTGCCTTCGCCATCGACCAGCACGCGCTCGACTTCGCGCAGCACCCAGTCGCCAAAGGCATAATAGGTGCCGCCCGGATCGAGCGCGCGTCCGCCCTGCTGCGTCCGGCGCAGCACGGTACGGATGCGCGCGACGAGTTCGCGTGGATTGAATGGTTTGACGACATAATCGTCGGCACCGATCTCCAGCCCGATGATCCGCTCGGTATCCTCGGCGCGCGCGGTCAGCAGGATGACGGGGATGCTGCTCGTCTCGCGCAAATGGCGGGTCAGCGACAGACCGTCCTCACCGGGCATCATGATGTCGCTGACGACCAGGTCGATGCCTTGCGCGCGCAGCACCGATCGCGCCTCGGCGGCGCTCGCGGCGTCGGTCACCGCAAAGCCCTGCGCGGTCAGATATTCGCCCAGCGGCTCGCGGATCGAGGGTTCGTCGTCGATCAGCAGGATGCGCGGCGTGTCGCTATCGGTCATCAGGTTTCCGTCAAAAGAAATGCTAGTTCGCCCACCGGCCGGGGGTGGCCGATGGGCGATAGCTGACAGGGACCGGCGCCAAAGGCAATGCCGGGAGGGGAGGAAGGCCCTACGCTTTGCCGCCGAGCCCCTGCCAAATGGCTTACTGGCTCGCGGGAGCCGCACCGCGCTTGGCGCGCCATGCACCGCGCTGGGCCTGACGTTCCTCGGGCGTGACCTGACCATCCTTGTTCGCGTCGGCGGCGTCGAAACGCGCCAGCGCCGCGGTCTGGAACTCGGCCTGGCTGATCGCCTTGTCGCCATCGGTGTCGGCCTTGCCCATCATCATGCCGTGATGGCCGCCGCGCTTGCCGTGACCACCGCGCATGCCGTGGCGCTTGCCTTCGCCGGCTTCGCCTGCGGCGGCACGCTTTTCGCCGCGTTCGGCGCGCTTCGCCGCACGATCGGCGCCATGCTTGTCCCATTCGGCCTTGCTGATGCTGCCGTTGCCGTCGGCGTCGAGGCTGGCGAAGGTTTTCGCCTGCCGCTCGGCACGCTGCGCGGCGCGGTCGGTGGCGTCGAGCTTGCCGTCCTTGTTCGCATCCATCTTGGCGAACATCTGGGTGGCCCTGGCCTGCGCGTCGGCACGGGTCTGTACGGCATTGCCGTCGGCGCCGCCGGGCGCGGCGAGAACTGGCACAGCCACCAATGCGGCGGCGAGCGTAAAGAGCGAGATTTTCTTGTTCACGTAACGAACTCCTTCATGGGGGCAGTCCGGGTAGGAGCCGGATCCCGATGAAGCCGTTCTAGGCGCCGTTTGTCCCAGCCGAGTGCCGGATCGACGGAAAATTGTCGCAAATTGTCGCAAAAACCGCCCGCCGTTCATTTCGCCGCAAGCGGCGGACGCGTGGCGGCCACGCGCGCCCAAGGGAACGCGTGACCGCCGCCGTCACACGCCTCTTTACGGGCTGACGGGCGAATCGTCGTCTTTGTCGGCGATCAGGATGATCGCGCCGATGCCGACCAGCAGGCCGACAAGCCCGATGATCCAGCTCGAATTGCCTTCAAGTTCGTTTTGACCGCCCACGGCCGATGCCGCGGTCGCCGCCGATGCGGCAACAGGCGCGGCGATCAAAGACGCCGCAGCGAACGATATTGCGAGTTTCCTTAGCATGGCCATGTCATTCTCCGTCCAAGGGAAATCTACCCTGTCCACAGCAACGTGCCGCAGCATCCATCGATCCGACGCGATCGGGCTCGCGCCTTCGGTTCGCCCCTGAATTGACACGGGTGGGAGAAAGTCGGCGCGGGCCGCGGCCAGCTACGGCGCCGTTACTCCTTGATCCGCACCGGCTTTCCGGCCGCATCGGCGGCGATCTCGGCCTTGTCGAACGGCAAGCGATGCCATTTCTTTTGCGAATAGAGATGCGTCTGATCGGCGAAATGCGGCGAGGCCGGATCGGGCGACTGCGAGTAACTGAGCACCGCATCGGCCACGGGGCCGGCGTTGTCGAACCCGACGATCTGGACATAGCTCGACCCGTGATACGGTGTGATGCCGCCCGGAACGGCGTTCGACGCCTGGAAGTTGAGCACGCCCGCACCGCCCTCGCCGCCATGCACCGCGATCCGTTCCTTGCCGCGCGGCGCAAACTGGACATCGCCCCAGCGCGCGTCGAGCGCGATCCCCTCCTTGTCGAGCTGTGCAGTCGCGGCGCCCAGCGCGGCCAGCAGCTTCGTCGCGGTGTCGCCCGTCGTCACCATGTCGCGCGGCGTATGAACGGGATCGGCGACGTCGAACGCCACCGCCCACAGGTCGGGGATGCGGCTCGCCGCTTTCCAGAAGACAGTGAACAGATAGGCGCCGCGGCTGTCGATGTTGAACCGGCGATCCCATCCTGCCAGCGCCTGGCATCCGCGCGCGACCTCGGGCTTTCCGCGGCAGAGATCGAGCAGCCGGTCCATCGCCAGCTCGGCGGCCAGGCTCTTATTGGCAAAGGTCAACTCCTTCGCCGCGGCATGGTCGACCTTGACCCCCGGCTTGCCGCCCTCGCCGTTCAGCATACGATCGAGTTCGATGAAGTTCGACCGCGTGCGCAGCGACAAGATACTCTCCGCGCGGCCGAGGATCGGCGACAGCGGCGCGTGCGGCACCTTGGCGTTGCTCATCCAGTAACTGTCGTTGCTGTTCGCGACATAGTCGCGCCGCGCATAGACCGCCTGTAACGCGGCGGGCATCATCCCGGGAACGGGCGTCCCCGGCGCAGCATCCCAGTCGCACGGCGATCGCGCGCCGTCGAGCAGCGTCATTTGATCCGCGGCCAGCGCCGACAGCGGCGTCGCGCACGCTTTCATCGTCTCCGCCGACAGGTTGGGAACCGCTGTGACATCGGCGTGGAGCACATCGCCGTTACGGTCGGCGGCGATCGTGTTGACCCACGGGATGCCCAGCGTCTCCTCGACCGCGGCGCGCACCTCGCCGACATTGCGCGCCTGCGCGATGCGCACCCAAGTGCCCAGCGCGCGCTGGTTGCCCTTATTGCCCTCGCGCACGGCAAAGGCGGTGGTGGCATTCCACGCGAGGCCCGAGGCGGGCAAAACCACCAGCGGACCATAGCGCGTCGACCAGAGCGTGCGCGTCGCGGGGGCCGCGCCGTCGCCCGTCGGCACGCTGATCGTCCGTGCGACCATTTTCTCCGACTTGCCATCGACCAGATAGGCGGTGGGGTCCGATGGATCGATCGTCAGCTGGAACAGCGTCGAATGCCGCGCTGCGGTCACGGTATGCGTCCATGCGACGTCGCGATTGAAGCCGAGGATCGGAAGCGGCGATCCGGCGATCCCCACCCCCATGACGTCGAGCTTGCCGGGCACGGTGACGTGCATCTGCCAGAATCGGTTCGGCCCGGTCCACGGGAAATGCGGGTTGCCGATCACCATGCCGCGGCCGTCGGCGGTCACATCGCCGCCGAACGCCCAGCCGTTGCTGCCCATGACCACGTCATCCTGGCCGGGCAAGGCATCGCCCGGACGCATGGCCAGCTTGCCGCCCGGCGGCGCGGCATTGGCGATGCCGCTCGCCAGTGCAAGCGTGCCCAGGATCATGTTCTTTTCGTTGAGCCGCAGCAGGTCGTCGGTCGTGATCGGCCGCACCCACGCCTTGCCGCGGCATGCCTCGGGCACGCCCTCGGGCCCGATTTCGCGCAGCCAGCGATTATAGCCGGCGACATAGCCATCGGTGGTCAGCGCCACCTCGCGCCCCTGCGCCTTCGCGCCCGCGCGCAGACGCGGCAGGTCGATGACCGACCGGAAAAAGAAATCGGACGACAGATTGTCGACCGGGGCGAATCCCAGCACCGCCTTGGCTTCGGCGCCGAAATGCAGCGAGCGCTCGCCCGCGACCGTCGCGAACTCCTCGGCGATCATGCACAGATTGTCCTGCGCATAGGCATAGCCGACGCCATAACCCGCGCCGCGCCAATCCTTTGCCGTGATATGCGGAATGCCGTAACTCGTCCGGACGATCGTCGCCTCGTAGCGGTCCTTCGCCGCCGCCGGCATGGCCAGCATCGCGCCGGCGAGCACCGCCGGTATCAGATATTTCGACATCGCCCCCCCTCCCCCTGTCGGCCCGCGGCCGCCGTTCCTTGATTTGATGCAGGGTAAGTGACGGATCGACGGACCGAAATCCAGCGCCAATTCGCTGCCGGGGGTATGGATCAAAGGCATGGGACGGGAAGTCTGTGGCCCGTCGCACCAGCCAGAAACAGGTAAGCCCCGTCGCATTTCTGCGGCGGGGCTCCCTAGGTTCCGTCCGAAGACAGGAACCAGATTCTACCTTCACTTTCGATCTAGTAGATCAGTGAAACGCCGCAGGTTCGACCTGGTTCCCGCGGCGTTCGAATTTTTTACGTGATTTTTCGCGCCGCGGCCGATCCGAGGATCAGGAACAGGACAACGAGCGCAAGGCCGACGAAGAACAGGATCTTTGCGACCCCCGCCGCAGCGCCCGCGACGCCGCCAAAGCCGAGCACCGCCGCGACCAGCGCGATCACGGCAAAGATCAAAGCCCATTTGAACATCTGACGTCTCCTTCGATTGTCCAGAGCAGGACGCACGGCACCGGCTTCGAAAGCCCGCGAAGCGCGCCTTCCGAATGACGAAACGGCCGATGGCCGCGTCTCAAGTCTCTGATTGATTTGTACGAAGGTGAAACGACGGATGCCGATGAAGGTTCCTGCCCCTCCCCCACCTTCCGGCCGATAAACTATTGCCTATTCGGCCCGCGGTGCGTTTATGGTGCAACGATCGAGGGAGTTTTCATGTATCTACCATCTTTGAACCGGCTGCTCGCGGCGGCCGCATTGGGCTGCTGTATTCCGGTGTCCGCCTATGCCCAGCAGGCCGAAACGCCGTCCACCGAGGGCACGGCCTATCTCAACAAGCAGATGACCGCACTCGCCGAGCGCCACGGCGCCGACGGCTGGCGCGTGACGCCCAGCGGGCTGCGCTGGCGCCGGATCGCGGGCGACGGCAGCGGCGCGCACCCCGGCCCGGCAGACAATGTCACCGTCCATTATATCGGCACCTTTGCCGATGGCCGCGAATTCGACAACTCGGTCCGGCGCGGCGAACCGACGAGCTTTCCATTGAATCGTGTCATCGACGGCTGGCAGGAAGGCGTGCAGTTGATGGGGGTCGGCGACAAGGTCGAATTCGCGATTCCGTGGCAGCTCGCTTACGGCCCCATCGGCAAGGGCCCGATCCCCGGCGGCGCGACCCTGTTGTTCACGGTCGAACTGCTCGGCGTCGAGCCGGCCGGATAATCTATCTGGCCTCGGCGCCTCAAGAAGCGGCCTCACCGGGGCGCGGCTGAACGCGCAAGAGCGGAAAGACCGCCTCGAGCGGCTTGGTGTCGGGCAGCACATAGACATATCCGCCCTTTTTCTGGAAAAGCGGGCGAACGCTCTTGTTGTAGAGCGCCAACGGGACGTTGATACATCCGAATGTGATGCGGTTGTCGTCGATGCCGGGCGACAGCATTCGCTGGCGGCGGCGTTCCTTCTGGCTGCCCTTCGGGATCGGGTGGAGCGCCACCGACGTGGCATAATCGACCCACAGCACTTTCTGCCGCCCCGCCGCCATCCCGAATTTCGCCAGGAAGCGACCGGCGGGCGTGGTTCGCTCGGCAGGACCGATCTCGGCGAGATCCTTCGATCCGATCCCCGGGGTGGCCTCGTCGCCGAGCGCAACGCCGATCAGGACCGGAGCACGGCCGAGCAATTTCCCCTCGGCATCGAACAGGAACAGCGACGCCGCGGGCTTGTCGATGATGACGTACGGCAAGGCGCCATTGTCGCCCGACGCGGCAATCCAATCGGCGACCCGCGTCGCGGCCTCCGAGCGGGCTTCCGCCTCTCCGGTTTCGGCACCCGCTGCCTGCGACGACGCCGATTCTGACGCTGGCGGCGGCTCCGCCGACCCTGCGGACACCGGAACAGTCAGCGCGAATCCCGCAAGCGCCACGAAGACTTTGATCATAGGTCGATATACTCAAATGAAGGGCGCCGTCACCCGCAGGCGACGGCGCCGAAAATCACGGTCTCAACAATTGCGGCCGTTCCGCGTCAATTACGCGGCCGCTTCTGCTGCGCCTGCTGCATCCGCTGTTCGATGCCATCGACGCGGCCGCCCAGCTGATCGAGGCGTTGGCCATTATTCTGCGCCTGCCCCGATGCGGCCTGCGCTTCGGTCAACGCCTGCTTCGCGGTGGCGTCGGTCGCCTGCAACTGCGCTTCGAGCGCATCGACGCGCTGGCTCACAACGGCAACCTGCTCGCGCACGAAGCCTTTGGTCGCACAGCCGCCCAAGCCCAGGGAAGCGGCCAAAATCACAGCCACAGGTGCCATTTTCGCTAGAGATGGGGACATAGGAATTCTCCTGATCGTTAATGCCCCCCACCCGGCCGGTCCAAGCCGAGCGCTGCTGTTCGAACAACGCGATTCTGTCCGGCTGTGCATTGGTTCAGGTAGATGGATAACGCCGGCATGTCGCGGCGGGTTCCGCGGTCTTGCCGGCGCAAAACGACGGCCAGCCGAAGCCGGGGAATTCGCCTCATCGATGCATGATTTTGGTGGAGCGGGTAGCGGGAATCGAACCCGCCTAGCTAGCTTGGAAGGCTAGAGCATTACCACTATGCTATACCCGCATCGCCAAGGTCGGCGGCGATTGCCATTTTGCCACCTTTGCGTCAAGCGGTTCGTCAGGTGCGCCATTGAGAACATCATGGCAACATGCTAAAGATACGCCGTGCAAGACGGCGACGACCATGGCCCCGATGGCGGCGCGGACACCCCGGTCCGCAAGATCGTCCATGTCGATATGGATGCCTTTTACGCCTCGGTCGAACAGCGCGACGATCCCGCGTTGCGCGGCAAGCCCGTCGCGGTCGGCGGTTCGTCGCGGCGCGGCGTCGTCGCCGCCGCCAGCTATGAAGCCCGCAAGTTCGGCGTTCGCTCGGCGATGCCCAGCATCACCGCGAAGCGCCAGTGCCCTGGCCTGATCTTCGTCCCGCCACGCTTCGAAGTCTATCGCGACATCTCGCACCAGATTCGCGCGATCTTCCGCGACTATGCCGACGAGGTCGAGCCGCTGTCGCTCGACGAAGCCTATCTCGACGTCAGCGCCGACAAGGCCGGGCTCGGCAGCGCCACCGCCGCGGCAAAGCTGATCCGGCAGCGCATCCGCGCCGAAACCGGCCTCACCGCCTCCGCCGGCGTCTCGTACAATAAATTCATCGCGAAACTCGCCTCGGACCAGAACAAACCCGACGGCATCACGATCATCCCGCCCGGCAAGGGCGCGGCCTTCGTCCAGACGCTCTCGATCCGCCGCTTCCACGGCATCGGCCCGGTGACCGCGGCGAAGATGGAAGGGCTCGGCGTCTTTTCAGGCGCCGACCTTGCGGACAAGGACCCGATGTGGCTCGCGACACATTTCGGCAACAGCGCCGAATGGCTCTTCAACCTCGCGCGCGGGATCGACCATCGCCGCGTCAAGTCGAATCGGCCGCTGAAATCCTTGGGCGGCGAGCGCACCTTCTTCAACGACCTGATCACCGACACCGAAATCCGCGAAGCACTCGCGCATGTCTGCACCGTCGTCTGGGACCGTGCGGCGAAGAAGGGCGCGCGCGGCCGCACCGTGACGCTCAAGCTGCGCTACGCCGATTTCCGCACGATCACGCGCGCCAAATCGGTCGCCGCACCGATCCTCGACGGCAATTCGCTGCTCGCCGCGGGCGAAGCGATATTGGCGCCTCTGCTCCCCACCGAACAAGGAATCCGCCTGCTCGGCGTCACGCTGAGCAAGTTCGAGGGCGAAGAGGATGACGAAGACGATGGCGTCGAAATCATTCCAGGCGATTTGTTGAGTCTGATCTGACGTCGCAAATTTATTTCGCGCGAAGACACGAAGAAGAGTTTGTCCAAATCCGTTCGCCCTGAGCTTGTCGAAGGGCCGTTCTTCTTTCGATGTCGACAGAAGGAAGAACGATGCTTCGACAAGCTCAGCACGAACGGGTTATGAGAAATCTTCGCGTCTTCGCGTCTTCGCGCGAAACCCTTTACCCCACCACCGCGAACCGCCGCTCCTTGGTCGCCGTGAACCGGATGCCCGGGTGACGCTGGGTCACATAGCCGACTTCCCACGCGTCCTTCGCCATGAACACCGGCGCGCCGTCGCGGTCGGTGGCGCTCGCGCCGCGATGGTCGGCCTGGAACGCCTTGAGCGCCGCCGCATCGTCGCTCGCGATCCAGCGCGCGGTGTCCCATGGCGACTGCTCGAGCTTCGCCTCGACCTTATATTCGGCATCGAGACGGCTGATCAGCACTTCGAGCTGCAGCTGCCCGACGACGCCGACGATCATGTTCGACCCGATTTCGGGGTAGAAGACCTGGATGATCCCCTCTTCGGCCATGTCGTCGAGCGCCTTGCGCAGCTGCTTGGTCTTCGTCGGATCGACCAGCGCGACGCGGCGCAGCAGTTCGGGCGCGAAGTTCGGCAGCCCGGTGATCGTGATGTCGGTGCGCTCGGACAGCGTATCGCCGACGCGCAATGTGCCGTGGTTCGGGATGCCGATGATGTCGCCGGGAAACGCCTCTTCGGCCATTTCGCGGTCCTGCGCGAGGAACAGCATCGGGCGGCTGATCGCGATCGCCTTGCCCGTTCCGCCCTGCAACAGCCGCATCCCGCGCTCGAACTTGCCCGAGCAGAGGCGCATGAAGGCGATGCGGTCGCGGTGCGCGGGGTTCATGTTGGCCTGCACCTTGAAGACGAAGCCGGTGACGGCATCGTCGTCCGGCTGCACCGGCGCGGGTTCGGCGGGCTGCGGCTGCGGTCCCGGCGCGTGGTTGGCGAGCGCCGACAGCAGGTCGCCGATGCCGAATTCCTTCAGCGCCGACCCGAAATAGACCGGCGTCAGATCGCCAGCGCGGTAAGCGGCGGCATCAAAGGGCGCATAGCAGGCCGATGCCAGCTCGGTTTCTTCCTTGAGGTGCACCAGCGCGCGCTCCGAAAGCTCCGCCGCCAGCGCCGGATCGTCGAGCCCCGCAACCTTCGCGCGGTGCCCCTCATACATCCGCGACGCATCGCCGCCCGGCTTCATGATCGCCGGATCGGCGAGGTCGTAGATGCCCTCGAACTGCCCGCCCATGCCCGCAGGCCAGTTCATCGGGCACACGTCGAGCGCGAGCCGGTCGGCAACCTCATCGAGCAGTTCGAACGGCGGCAGGCCCTCGCGGTCGACCTTGTTGATGAAGGTGATGATCGGCACCGAACGCAGGCGGCACACCTCGAACAGCTTCAGCGTCTGCGGCTCGATGCCTTTCGCGGCGTCGATCACCATCACCGCGCTGTCGACGGCCGTGAGGGTACGATAGGTATCCTCGCTGAAATCCTCGTGCCCCGGGGTGTCGAGCAGGTTGAAGACGAGCCCCGCATGCTCGAAGGTCATCACCGACGAGGTCACCGAGATCCCGCGCTGCTGCTCGATCTTCATCCAGTCGGAGCGTGCGCGCCGCGCCTGCCCGCGCGCCTTCACCTCGCCCGCGATATGGATCGCGCCGCCGGCGACGAGCAATTTCTCGGTCAGCGTCGTTTTACCCGCGTCGGGATGCGAGATGATGGCGAAGGTACGGCGGTCGGGATGCTTCTGGGACATGGCGCGGGGGCCTAGCAGGTGGGGCGACATGTGGAAAGGGGCTGGCGCCCGCGCACCCGTCGCCGCATGATCGCCGCCATGCGAACCCTGCTCCCCATAGCCTCAATCGCCGCCGCCCTGATCGCCGCCCCTACCGCCGCGCAGGATTCCCCCTGGGTGGGCGAATATAGCCTTGCCGAAGGGCCCGACGTCGGCGGCGGGCTCCTGATCCGGAACGACGGCCGCTTCAAATATATACTCGCCGCCGGCGCGCTCGACGAACGTGCCGAGGGCCGCTGGGAGACGCGCGGCGACACGATCTGCCTGACCACCGATCCCAAGCCGGTGCCGCCCACGATGGAGAAAGGCGCGCCGATCGAAGTCGAAGGCACCGTCCCCACCCTGCTCGTGACCTGGCCGGGCGGCAAGGGCATCCCCGGGGTCGATTTCACGATCGGCTTCGACAGCGGCGACCCGGCCGAAGATTACACGCAGGTTTATGGCTGGACGATGCCCGAGGACGACAAGCGCGTGCCGCGCTGGATCGAGGTGCGCGAGCCGATCTACGGCATCACCGCCCCGCGCTTCGACCTCGCCCAAGCCGACGGCGGCAAGCTGCGCGTCACCATCGTCCCCAACGACATCGGCGTCGTCGATTTCGAGGGCGCCTGCGCCGAGAAGACCGAGCGCGGCCTCACCCTCCACCGCACCGAGGGCGATATGCGGTTCGCGCGGCTGGGCGAGGAATAGCGAACGCTTTGGGGCGGTGAGCGGCCACCCCCACTTTCGTCATTCCCGCGAAAGCGAGAACCCAGCAGCAATGTCGGACTGGGTTCTCGCTTTCGCGGGAATGACGAAGTGATGAGAGGCGCGAGGTCAGCGTCAGGTCGTCAACTGCCGCTCCCTTCCCTCTTGCACTCCCCTCGCAAATGAGTCACACCTTTACGTGAACGTAAAGGTAAAGCACCCGCGAGAGGATTCTTCCCCATGACCCTTCCGACCTTCGACACGATCAAGCTCGAACTCGCCGACCATGTCGCGACGATCACGCTCAACCGGCCCGAGCGGCTGAATTCGATGCCGCCCGCGATGGCCGACGATATTCGCGAAGCGCTCGATCATCTGCCGGCCCTCGGCGCGCGCGCGCTGCTCATCACCGGCGAGGGCCGCGGTTTCTGTTCGGGTGCTGATCTGGCGGGCGACCGGTCGGCGGGCGGTGCGGTCAGCGGCGGGGCGCGGAGCCGCAACGCGCTGCGCGGCCATTACAACCCGATGCTGCTCGCGCTCGCCAACCTCGACATCCCCGTCGTCGTCGCGGTGAACGGCCCCGCGGCGGGCGTCGGGTGCAGCTTCGCGCTGTCGGGCGATTTCACCATCGCGGGCAAGAGCGCCTATTTCCTCCAGGCATTCGTCAACATCGGCCTCGTCCCCGACGGCGGTTCGTCGTGGCTGCTGCCGCGCCTGATCGGCGTGCCGCGCGCATTGCAGATGATGATGCTGGGTGAAAAGATTTCGGCCGATCAGGCCGCCGACTGGGGCATGATCTACAAGAGCGTCGACGACGCCGACCTTCTGACCGAGGCCAAGGCGCTGGCGACGCGCCTCGCCAACGGCCCGACCGTTTCGCTCGGCACGATGCGCAAGATACTGCGCGACGGGCTGACACAGGATTTCGCGACCACGCTCGACGCCGAAGCCAAGGGCCAGTTCGTCGCGGGCGGCACCGCCGACGCGATGGAAGGCATCATCGCCTTCCAGCAGAAGCGCAAGACCGAGTTCAAGGGGAAGTAAACCTTCGCTGGAACTCTAAACCCGTTCGTGCTGAGCCTGTCGAAGCACCGCTCTTCACTTTCGGCCGCCAAAAGAAAGAACGGCCCTTCGACAAGCTCAGGGCAAACGGAATTGGGGTAGGTTTTTGAAGCCCTACTCCGCCGCTTCCTCGACCATCACCTTCTTGTAGATGCTCGTGCGCGGATAGGAGCAGAGCCGCATCACCATCGGCTCGAAAAATTCCAGCGGCTCGCTATCGTAGTCGGGATCGAACGCCGGCGCGTCATATTTCTCGCAGAATTCGGCGCACGCCGCATAGTGCGGGCTATCCTTGAACTGGTCGCGCATGTCGCGGTCGAGCCCCAGATAGTGAAAGAAATAATGGCCCTGGAACACACCATGATGCTGGACGATCCACAGATTTTCCTCTGACAGGAAGGGCTTGAGGATCGCCGCGGCGACATCGGGATGATTGAACGCGCCCAGCGTATCGCCGATGTCGTGGAGCAGCGCCATCACGACATATTCCTCGTCGCGGCCATCCCTCTGCGCCCTGGTCGCGGTCTGCAGGCAATGTTCGAGCCGGTCGACCGGAAAGCCACCATAATCGCCGCCGAGCAGCTTCAGATGGTCGAGGATGCGCTTGCCATTGTTCGGCGCGAACGCCTTCTGCTCGCGCGCGATAATGTCCCAATCTTCCTGCGTTCCGTCGATCATCGACCGGAATGTGGCGTGATCGTGCGTCATCTCGTTCATGGCAGCCTCTCCTATTTTGAGGAGCAGCCTATCCTATTCGTTGTTATTTGCAACGTTATAGGTCTTCACCTCGGCCTGCGTCAGGCAGCGCCGCGTCGACTTGTCCTCGGCGTTCGCCAGCGCCTTTTGCTGATACATGACCTCGGTCAAGAGCTTGCGCGACACGCCCATGCGGATCAAGAAATCATTGTCCTCGCTCGCGAGCAACGCCGCATCCTGTTCGATGTCGCCGATCAACTCCTTGGTCGCATCGGTCCCCATCGCGACGCTCATGTCGATCGCGCTGCGGTCACCGGTGCGCGTGAACATATGAACGATGAACAGCCCGCCCGGATCGATCACGCGCGGCTGGCCGCCCATGAAGATGAAATTGCACGCGCTGAAACAGGCCCAGCCCGCCGGGATGCGCGTCGTCAGCCCGAAGTTCGAACGGATGATCCGCCCCGCGGCATTGCCCGCGCGCGCGTCGCCGCCGGGCGAGCGCAGCCACACTTCGCTGACGTCGGGATTCGCGGCGAGCGCCGCCTTCAACCGGTCGGGCAGCCCCGCATCGATCCGCCCCTCGGCGAGCAGCACCTTGCCGTTCTTCTTGGCCACAGGCGTCAGCTTCATCGTCGGGTTCGTCGACCAGTCGGGGGTCAGCGGGCACGTCGGGTTCGCGGGGTCGATCGCGGGTTTGGCGGCGCCGGTCAGGCAGGCAATCAGCCCCGCCGCCGCGGCGACGCGAAACGCTTTACGCCGCAAGGACATAGCGCGCCTGGCCGGGGCCCTTGCACATCCGTTTCGACACGCGCGTTTCTTCGCCCTCGACGATGACGATATCGGTGACGTTCATGCATTGCGAGCCGTCGGCGAGCTCGTTCTTCGCCGCGACGGTCGACGATCCGCTGACATTCGCGCGCGTTTCGCTCGTCCAGTTCGCGGTCGCGCCGACCTCTTCGCCGCGCGTCACCTCCTCGGTCGCCGCCGCGGCCTGCACCTGCTCGGCGGGATCGAGGCGGCAGGCGATCGCATCGGTCAGCGTCCCGCTGACCTCCGAAATCGGCACATAGCTGTAAACGCCAGCCTTGCTCGCCGCGCTGCCGACCGCATCGTTCAACACATTGCCAAGGATGTTGCGGCCGATGCTGCTGCCCTTCTTTCCCTTGGGACAGCCGCCATTGCCCTCTTCGCTCGGTTTCGGCGCGGGCGTCGTCACCTTGCGCAGCAGGCTTCCGAACTGCGCCTGTGCGGGCGCGACGGCCAGCAGGCACGCCGCGAGCACCGCCGGGGTCGCCAATATTTTACGCATCATCCTGTCCACCCTTGCCGCGCCCGATGCCGGGCAACCATGCGACCTTTATAGGGGCGGTTCATGCCACCCGCTGTGATTTTCATCAACTCTGCAACTTATGTCATCCAGACAGGTTGAATTAAGGCTGAATATGTCACAGTAACGCCGCCATGCTCTCGCAAAAAACCCGCTATACGATCCGCGCGTTCCAGCATCTTGCCGACCATTGGGGCAAGGGGCAGGTGCAGCTTGCGGATATTGCGGAGGCGCAGAATATCCCGCCCAAATTCCTGACCGTGATCCTGTCCGAAATGGCGCGCGAGGGCCTGCTCATCTCGCAGCGCGGGCGCGACGGCGGCTATCAGCTTGCCCTGCCCCCGATCGACATCAGCTATGGCGATCTCGTCCGGCTGACGCGCGGCTCGCTCGCGCTCGTCCCCTGCGCGGCGCGCAACGCGCACGAGCATTGCAAGAATTGCCTGCCCGAATCCGAATGTCGGCTGCGCAGCTTGATGTTGAAAGTCCGCGACGACACTGCGTCGATCCTCGACCGCATCACGCTCGCCGACCCGATCGCGCTCGAACCCGTGTTCGAGAAGGACGAGGCGGCCGAATAGCGGGCGGCCCCGCCGCACAAAAAAAAGGCCCGCTTTCGCGGGCCTTTTTTGTAATGGTGGAGCCTAGCGGGATCGAACCGCTGACCTCCTGCATGCCATGCAGGCGCTCTCCCAGCTGAGCTAAGGCCCCGTACCAATTCTGGATCGCCCTGGCCAATATTCTTGGCTGCTGCGATCGGGAGGCCGCCTTTACCAGTGCAGGCGACCGATGCAAGGGGCCAAATGCATCATCCGATGCTTTTTTGGCCCCCCGCGAAAATTATCAGGTTTCGACGTCGTCGTCGTCCGCGGTCGCCACGCCCAGATCGTCGTCGCCGCCCAGGTCGACATCATTGTCCGGCGAATCGCTGTCTTCGTCGACATCGACGTCCAGATCCAGATCCTCGTCGACGCCTTCTTCCTTGACGACCTTGCCGGGCTTTTCGATCTGTTCGAACGGCATCGGCTGCTTCGATTTCAGCACCGATTCCGGAATCCAGTTGTAACCGCAATTGATGCAGTTGATCGGATCGTCCTTGGTCAAATCATAGAATCGGGTTGCGCATTTCGGGCAGCTACGCTTCGTGCCCCATTCAGCCTTTATCATATATGCCTCGTAACCCTTTGGAACAGGATAAAAATATCGGAAGAGCGACGGAACTTGAATAGCTACCCGTCAAATCGGCGTGCGCCTTGCCAGATTGCAAGGCCGCTGTCAAAAGCCGCACGCCATGACCGATCAAACCGCCACGCCGCGCAGCTTTTCCGCTTCCGTTCCGCTCAAAGGTAGGATCGCGATTCCGGGTGACAAGAGCATTTCGCACCGCTCGCTGATGCTCTCCGCGCTCGCCGTCGGCGAAAGCCGTGTCACCGGCCTGCTCGAAGGGCATGACGTGCTCGCCACCGCCGCCGCGATGCGCGCGATGGGCGCGACGATCGAGCGCACGGACGACGGCGAATGGCGCATCCACGGCGTCGGTGTCGGCGGGCTACTCCAGCCGCGCGAAGCGCTCGACATGGGCAACAGCGGCACCTCGACCCGCCTGCTCATGGGCCTTGTCGCGAGCCACCCGATCACCACGACCTTTATCGGCGATGCCAGCCTGTCGGGCCGTCCGATGGGCCGCGTCATCGACCCGCTGTCGCAGATGGGCGCCGACATCAGCGCTTCGCCCGGCGGCCGCCTGCCGCTGATGGTCCGCGGCCTCGCGCCCGCCATTCCCCTCTCCTACCGCCTGCCCGTCGCCTCGGCGCAGGTGAAGAGCGCGATCTTGCTCGCGGGCCTCAACACGCCCGGCATCACCGAAGTAATCGAACCCGTGCCCACCCGCGACCACAGCGAACGCATGCTGCGCGGCTTCGGCGCCGAGCTGACGGTGGACACGGACGGCGATGGCACGCGCCACATTCGCATCGTTGGCGAGGCCGAACTGAAGCCGCAGACGATCACCGTCCCCGGCGACCCCTCGTCGGCCGCCTTCTTCATCGTCGCCGCGCTCCTCGTTCCGGGGTCGGATGTCACCATCGCCAATGTCGGCCTCAACCCGACCCGCGCAGGGCTTGTCGAGATCCTGAAACAGATGGGCGGCGACATCGAACTGCTCGACGCGCGCGAAGTCGGCGGCGAACCGGTCGCCGACCTCCGGGTCCGCCACAGCGCGCTCAAAGGCATCGCCGTCGACCCCGCCGTCGCGCCGAGCATGATCGACGAATTCCCGATCCTCTTCGTCGCCGCCGCGCTCGCCGAGGGCCGCACCGTCACCACCGGGCTCGACGAGCTGCGCGTCAAGGAAAGCGACCGCATCGCGGTGATGGCGACCGGCCTCCAGGCCATCGGCGCGCGCATCGAAGAAACCGAGGACGGTCTGATCATCGACGGCACCGGCGGCGACCCGCTTCCCGGCGGCGCGACCATCGCCGGCCACCTCGACCACCGCATCTGCATGAGCTTCGCCGTCGCCGGCCTCGCCAGCAAGGCGCCGGTGACGATCGACGACATTGCCCCCGTCGCGACCAGCTTCCCCAATTTCGAGGAACTGCTGGCCGGGCTCCAGCAATGATCATCGCGGTCGACGGCCCCACCGCGTCGGGCAAAGGCACGATCGCGCGCGCGCTCTCCGACCATTTCGGTCTGCCCGTCCTCGACACCGGCCTTCTCTATCGCGCGGTTGGTTATCAGACGCAGCTCGATCACGGCGACCCCGACAAGGCCGCCGACGCGCTGGCCGCGTGCGATTTTCCGGACGGCCTGCTGGACGATCCCGCGCTGCGCTACGAAAGCACCGGGGGCCTCGCCAGCCGCGTGTCGGTCCACCCGCAGGTGCGCGCCGCGCTGTACCAGCGCCAGGTCGATTTCGCGAACCAGCCCGGCGGCGCGGTCCTCGACGGACGCGACATCGGCACCGTCATCGCGCCGCACGCCGACGCCAAATTGTTCGTCACCGCCAGCCCCGAGGAGCGCGCGCGCCGCCGCCATGCCGAGATGCTGTCGCGCGGGGTCGAGGTGAGTTACGCCGCCGTTCTCGCCGACGTCCATGCCCGCGATGCCCGCGATACCGGCCGCGCCGACGCGCCGCTGCTCCGCGCCGCCGACGCGATGCTGCTCGACAACAGCCACTTGGACGCGGGCGCCGCCGTCGCCGCCGCGATCGCTTTTGTCGAGGAACGCCGCAAGCACCGCGCCTGACCGGCCTTTCGACCTTGCCTTGACGGGCTTTGCGGACTATATGCGCGCCGTCCGACGGGCTTTATCGCAGGTCGAGGCATGGTCAAACCGCCGCTCGAAACCCGAGTGTCGGGCGTGATGGGATGCACCCGTCGCGCCCATTTTGCTTTGTCCATGGCTTGCCGGCGACCGGTTCGAAGGATGCTATACCTGCACCCGGCAGGCATGGCAGATCGGCCACAAGACCAGCGGAACCAACCGCTTGGCCGGAACAGATGAAGTAAGGAATATCAACTATGGCCACTACGGCTTTCCCGACGCGCGACGATTTCGCCGCGATGCTCGATGAATCGCTTGGTGGTGCCGACGGCGGCTTTGAAGGCCGCGTCGTCAAGGGCACCGTGACCGCGATCGAAAACGACCTGGCAGTGATCGACATCGGCCTGAAGAGCGAAGGCCGCGTGCCGCTTCGCGAATTCGCGATGCCGGGCCAGAAGGCCGACATCAATGTCGGTGACGAAGTCGAAGTCTATGTCGACCGCGTCGAAAACGCCAATGGCGAAACCATGCTGTCGCGCGACCGTGCTCGCCGCGAAGCCGCCTGGGACCGCCTCGAAGAAGAATTCAACAAGGAAGCCCGCGTCGAAGGCGTCATCTTCGGCCGCGTCAAGGGCGGCTTCACCGTCGACCTCGGCGGCGCCGTGGCGTTCCTTCCGGGTTCGCAGGTCGACATCCGCCCCGTGCGCGACGTCGGCCCCCTCATGGACCTGCCGCAGCCCTTCCAGATCCTCAAGATGGATCGCCGCCGCGGCAACATCGTCGTGTCGCGCCGCGCCATCCTCGAAGAAACGCGCGCCGAACAGCGCTCGGGCCTGATCCAGAACCTCGAAGAAGGTCAGATCATCGAAGGCGCCGTCAAGAACATCACCGATTATGGTGCGTTCGTCGACCTCGGCGGCATCGACGGCCTGCTCCATGTCACCGACATGAGCTACAAGCGCGTCAACCACCCGAGCGAAGTCATCAACATCGGTGACAATGTCCGCGTCCAGATCATCCGCATCAACCGCGACACGCAGCGCATCAGCCTCGGCATGAAGCAGCTCGAAAGCGATCCGTGGGAAGGCGTCGCCGCCAAGTACCCCGTCGGTGCGAAGCTGTCGGGCACGGTCACGAACATCACCGATTACGGTGCATTCGTCGAACTCGAAGCCGGCATCGAAGGTCTGGTCCACGTCAGCGAAATGTCGTGGGTCAAGAAGAACGTCCACCCCGGCAAGATCGTTTCGACGAGCCAGGAAGTCGATGTCATCGTCCTCGAAGTCGACAGCGACAAGCGCCGCATCTCGCTTGGCCTCAAGCAGGCCCAGTCGAACCCCTGGGGCGCCTTTGCCGAAACCCACCCCGTGGGCTCGGTCGTCGAAGGCGAAGTCAAGAACGCGACCGAATTCGGTCTGTTCGTCGGCCTGCCGGGCGACGTCGACGGCATGGTTCACATGTCGGACATCGCCTGGGGCATCTCGGGCGAAGAAGCACTGCACCTCCACCGCAAGGGCGAGGCCGTGCAGGTCGTCGTTCTCGACGTCGACGTCGAGAAGGAACGCATCAGCCTCGGCATCAAGCAGCTTGAAAAGGGTGCACCCGCCGTTGGTGGCACCGGCACCGCTGCTGCGGGCTCGGTGAAGAAGAACGACGTCATCACCGTCACCGTCCTCGAAGTCCGCGACAACGGCCTCGAAGTCCAGGCTGGCGAAGATGGTGCTACGGGCTTCATCAAGCGCGCCGACCTCGGCCGCGACCGCGACGAACAGCGCGCCGAACGTTACCAGGTCGGCCAGAAGTTCGATGCGATGGTCATCGGCTTCGACCGTTCGAAAAAGCCGAACTTCTCGGTCAAGGCGATGCAGATCGCCGAAGAGAAGGAAGCCGTCGCTCAGTACGGCTCGTCGGACTCGGGTGCATCGCTCGGCGACATCCTCGGCGAGGCGCTGAAGGCCGGCAAGAAGGATTAATTCCTCCTTTCGCCGTCAGGCGAAACAAAGGCCCGCAGAGTGTCCCTCTGCGGGCCTTTTTCGTGTCGTGATATATTTTTGACCGGACAGTGATTCGTGATACCTTCTCCGCGCGTTGGGAGGGGTCTCACGCACAATGAGCCGGCAACGACCGGACGCCTGCTTCGGCGGGAGAAGCGTGATATGTATAATAGGGGAAGCTCATGATCCGGTCGGAACTGGTTCAAAAGATCGCAAGCGAAAACAGCGATTTGCGGCTCGAGGAAATCGAGCGGATCGTTGACGCTTTCTTCGATTCCATCGTCGACCAGCTCGCCTCGGGCGGGCGTGTCGAGCTGCGCGGCTTCGGCGCCTTCTCGACCCGGTCGCGCGAATCGCGCACCGGCCGCAATCCCCGAACGGGTGCGGCGGTCGACGTGAAGGCGAAAAACGTGCCCTATTTCAAACCGGGCAAGGAAATGCGCGAACGTCTGAACGGCTAAGAGCGGGCCTAATCTCGTCATTGCGAGCGCAGCGAAGCAATCTCCAGTTCGATAGCTGGAGATTGCTTCGCTGCGCTCGCAATGACGTTACGAAAGCCTCAATTCTTGAGCCGGTATCCGGTGCGGAACATCCAGAAGATGACGCCCAGGCATAGCGCCAGGAACAGCGTCACCGCGCCCATGCTGACTTCGATCCCGACATCGCCCTTGCCAAAGAAGGTCCAGCGAAAGCCGCTGATCAGATAGACGACGGGGTTGAACAGCGTCACCGTCCGCCACGCTGCGGGCAGCATGTCGAGCGAGTAGAAAGCACCGCCCAAAAAGGTCAGCGGATAGATGACCAGCATCGGGATCACCTGCAGTTGCTCAAAGCTCTGCGCCCAGATGCCGATGATGAAGCCGAACAGGCAGAAGGTCACCGCCATCAGGATCATGAAGGCGGCCATCAACAGCGGGTGCGCGACCTGCACATCGACGAACAGGTGCGCGGTCGCAAAGATGATCGACCCGATGATCACCGATTTCGTCGCGGCGGCGCCGACATAGGCGATCACCGTTTCCAGCGGCGACAGCGGCGCCGACAGCATTTCGTAAATCGTGCCCGTCCATTTGGGCATATAGATGCCGAACGACGCGTTGCTGATGCTTTCGGTGAACATCGTCAACATCATCAGCCCGGGCACGATGAACGCGCCATAGGGAACGTTGCTGACCTCGGTCATCCGGCTGCCGATCGCCGATCCGAACACGACGAAATAGAGCGCGGTGGTGATCACCGGCAGCGCCAGGCTGGTCCAGACGGTACGCCCAAAGCGCGCCAGTTCGAAAGCATAGATTGCGCGCACACCGCGCCAGTTCGCGGTCATTCGCGCCGCTCCCAATAAATAGGGACAGTCCCTATTTTTTGCTCATCCGCGCGCGGATCGAGGGCGGTGCGGGTAAAAAAATGGGGACTGTCCCTATTTATTGACGCACGGGTCATGCGGCTTCTCCCTTTGCGCCGTTCGATTCATGCACCAGCCCGACGAAAATATCCTCGAGCGAGCTTTGCCGCGTGTGCAGATCCTTGAACTGGACCCCGATGTCGGTCATCCGCCGCAGCAGCGAGGGCACCCCGGTCGCCTCGGCCTGGCTGTCGAATTCGTACACGAGCTCGTGCCCATCGCCGGCGAGCGCAACCTTCCAGTCGGCGAGTTCGGCGGGCACAGCCTCCAGTTGTTCGGCCAGATTGAGCGTCAGCGTCTTGCGCCCCAGCTTCTTGATCAGCGCGTCCTTCTGTTCGACCAGGATCAACCGTCCGCCGGTGATCACCCCGACGCGGTCGGCCATTTCCTCGGCCTCCTCGATATAATGGGTGGTGAGGATGATCGTGACGCCGCGCTCGCGCAGGCCGCGCACCATATTCCACATGTCGCGGCGCAGCTCGACGTCGACCCCCGCGGTCGGTTCGTCGAGGAAGAGAATCTCGGGCTCGTGGCTGAGCGCCTTGGCGATCATCACGCGGCGCTTCATGCCGCCCGACAGCTCCATGATCTTCGATGTGCGCTTGTCCCACAACGACAGGTCGCGCAGCAGCTGCTCGATAAACGCCGGGTCGCGCGGCTTGCCGAACAGCCCGCGCGAGAAGCTCACCGTTGCCATCACCGTTTCGAACGCGTCGGTGTGCAATTCCTGCGGCACCAGCCCGATCATCGTCCGCGCCGCGCGATAATCGCGCGCATGGTCGTGTCCGGCGACGGTCACCGTCCCCGTGGTCGCGGTCACGATCCCGCAAACGATGCTGATCAGCGTCGTCTTGCCGGCGCCGTTCGGCCCGAGCAGCGCGAAAATCTCGCCCTTGTTGATGGTGAGGTCGACGTCGCTCAAGGCTGTGTGACCGCTTTTGTAGGTTTTCCCGAGGCCAGAAATTTCAAGGACTGGAGTCATGCCACGCCGTCTAGCCGAGCCGCCGCATCGCGTGAAGCGGCAAACATCGCTTGACCTCCATCGACCCATCGGCTTGACCGGCGTCGGTCACGCGGACGTGGCGAAATCGGTAGACGCAGCAGACTTAAAATCTGCCATCCTCTGGGTATGCGGGTTCAAGTCCCGCCGTCCGCACCAGCGATCCAAGCTGACTTTCCCTAATTCGTCATCCCGGCGATGAAAGAGGGGGCTGCCGGCCGGAATGATCGCCGATAGGGCATGGCCTTGCGAAGCGCGCCGTCCTAGGATGCGCCCGCAATGCGCTTTATCCCTCCCGCTACCCCCCTGCTCTTCGCCGCATCCTTCGCCCTCCTGTCGCTCGCCAGTTGCGGCCTGTTCGGCGAGCGCGGCCCGGTCAGGATCGCCGCCATCGGCCCGCTCAACACTGCCGCGACCCCGCTTGGCGGCGAGCTGTCGTCCGCCAATGCCGCGCTGCTCGACGCGACCTCGCAGGGGCTGGTCCGCTATGACGGCGAGGGTCAGATCGACACCGGCCTCGCCGATCGCTGGACCGTCACCACCGACGGGCGCAGCTATATCTTCCGCCTGCGCGAAGCCAAATGGACCAACGGCCGCAAGGTCACGGCCGAGGATGTCGCCGCGATCCTGCGCTCCTATCTGGCGCCCGCGAGCCGCCACGTTTTGAAAAACGACTTCCCCGAGATCGAGACGATCAAGGCGATGACCGACACCGTCATCGAAATCCGCCTTTCGGTGCCGCAGCCCGCGATCCTCGAACTGCTCGCGCAGCCCTCGATGGCGATCGTCAACCGCGGCATGGGCTGGGGACCGATGCGCGCGCGCAAAATCGGGCGCGCGGTACTGCTCTCCCCCGTCCCCGATCCGCTCGCCGAAGATCCCGAGGCGGCCGAAGCCGCCGCAAACGACCCTGCCGCGTCGATCGAGCTGGTCGGCACATCGCCCGCGGGCGCGCTCGCGCGGTTCAAGAACGGCTATGCCGATGGCGTCATCGGCGGCCGCTTTTCGACCCTGCCCTATTTCGCCGCATCGAACATCGGCCGTTCGCGCCTCGTCGTCGATCCGGTGCCGGGACTGTTCGGCCTGTCGTTCGTCCGCGCCGAGGGTTTCCTCGCGATCGACGCCAACCGCGACGCACTCGTCCGCGCGATCCGGCGCGAGCGGCTGATCGAGGCGTTCGGGCTCGCCGAATGGCAGCCGCAGGTCACGCTGCGCCCGGCGCTCTACGCGCGCGACGGCGGCCCCGCGCCGCTCGTCCCCGTCTGGGCCGAATATGACGAGGCGTCGCGCCTCGCGCAGGCGAAGCGCGTGGTCGACGCCTGGCGCGGCGCCGGGCGCGAGATCGAGCCGCTGCGCATCGCCGTCCCCGACACCCCCGGCGGGCGCATCCTCTTCGCCTATGTCTCCGCCGATTTCAAAGCGATCGGCGTGCCGAGCCAGCGCGTCCCGATGGCGTCGGCCGCCGACCTCCGCCTGATCGACGAAGTCGCGCCGAACGACGACGCGCTATGGGCGCTGCGCCGCCTGTCGTGCCGACGCGATACGCTGTGCAACCGCGAGGCGCAGGAGTTGATCGACCAGGCGACAGCCAATATCGACGCAGGCCAGCGCCGGGTGCAGGTGAGCGAGGCCGAGGCGGTGCTCGGACGCTACGCCCCCTTCATTCCGCTCGCGACGCCGCTCCGCTGGTCGGTCGCGTCGCAGCGCCTCACGGGACTGCGCGCCAACGGCCGCGCGCAACACCCATTGAATCATGTGATCGCCTTACCTAACTAATACAGTGGCGCTTCAAGTTCGAGCGCTTGTGAAAGGACCCCGATGGCCCCTTCGACGCCGCCCAATCCCGACGCGATCTTCGACGCGCTGATTTCCAATCGCAACGATCCCGCCGCGCTCCGCAAGCGCGTCGAGACGCTGGAAATCCTGCTCGAACGCAGCTTTGTCATCCCCGGCATCAATCGCCCGGTCGGCCTCGACGCGATCGTCGGCCTCGTCCCCGTCGTCGGCGACCTGATCGCCGCGACGATGGGCGCGTACCTCATCTGGGAGGCGCGCAACCTCGGCATGCCGAAATGGAAGATCTGGCGCATGGTCGGCAATCTCGGCGTCGACACCGCGCTCGGCGCCGTGCCGCTCGTCGGCGACGCCTTCGACTTTTTCTTCCGCTCGAACACGCGCAATCTCAAGATCATCATCAAGCATCTCGACAAACATCACCCGGGCACGATCATCATCGACCAATAATCCCCGTCGTCATTGCGAGGAGCCGAAGGCGACGCGGCAATCCAGAGTGTGCGTAAACCGCTCTGGATTGCTTCGCTCCGCTCGCAATGACGATAGTTGCGGTCGCAACCGTCTTCCCCTCCGGTGTTTAATGCTGCTAGCACAGCGCCTCCACACCCCGGGGGAGATTTTCCGAATGATCCGCGCCAGCCTCGCCGCGCTTGCCTTCAGCTGTTCCCTCGCCGCCGTCGCGGTTGCCGCGCAGGACGCAAAAGATCCCTACCTCTGGCTCGAGGATATCGAGGGCACGAAGGCGCTGGACTGGGTCAAAAAGGAAAATGCGGCAACCGACAAGCTGATCACCGGCCGCCCCGGTTTCGAAGCCGACCGCAAACGCGCGCGCGCCATCCTCGACGACGACCGCCAGATCGCTCAGCCCGGCGAAGTAATGGGCGAAACGATCACCAATTTCTGGCGCGACGCGAACAATCCGCGCGGCATCTGGCGCCAGAGCCCGCTCGACGCTTACCTCGCCGGCAAGCCCGTCTGGACGACGCTGATCGACGTCGACGCGCTCGGCAAGGCCGAGAAGCAAAGCTGGGTCTGGCACGGCGCCGACTGCCTCGCCCCCGACTATAAACGCTGCCTCGTCTCGCTGAGCCCGGGCGGCACCGACGCCGACATCGTCCGCGAATGGGACCGCACGACCAAAAGCTTCGTGGGCGATGGTTTCACCTTGCCACAGGCGAAGAGCAGCGTGACGTGGGAAAATGCCGACACGCTGCTCGTCGCGACCGACTATGGCAAAGGCAGCATGACCGCGTCGGGCTATCCGCGCATCGTCAAGCGCTGGAAGCGTGGCACGCCGCTGACCTCGGCCGTGACGGTGGCCGAGGGCGAGACCGAAGACGTCGGCATGAATGTCTTCGCCTTCACCGACGGCGACAAGCGCTGGCCGATGATCAGCCGCGGCAAGACCTTCTACACCAGCGACATCAAGCTGCCGAACGTCGACGGGTCGCGCTATATCTCGTCGATCGTCCCCGACACCGCGAGCGTGCGCGACGTCATCGACGGCCAGCTGATCATCTTTCTCAACAAGGATTGGGCGAATATCCCCGCGGGCTCGCTCGTATCCTTGTCGCTCGCCGATATGTCCGCCGACCGGCAGGCCCCGATCGTCACCGCGATGACCCCGACAAAGGCGCAGGCGATCGAAAATGTCTCGGCGACCGACAATATCCTGTGGGTGAAAGCGCTCGACGATGTCGAGGGCAAGCTGTTCGCGCTGCGCCGCGACCCGAAGACCGGCGATTGGAGCCAGAAGGAAGTCCCGCTCGCCGCGAATGCCACCGTCACCATCGCCGGCACGGTCGGCAAGCGCGACATCATACTCGCGTCGGCCGAAACGATGCTGATGCCCCCGACGCTCTACGCCGTGTCCGAAGGCAAGGCGCCGCAGGCCGTGCAGAGCCTGCCCGCGACCTTCGACGCGAAGGACATGATCGTCGAAAAGCGGTTCGCGACGTCGAAGGACGGCACGAAAATCCCCTATTTCATCGCGCGCAAGAAAGGCGCGACCGGCCCCGTTCCCGCGCTCGTCCACGCCTATGGCGGTTTCCGTGCCGCGCAGACGCCCGGCTATCTCACCGGCCAGCCGTACCGCGCCGGCCCGCTCGGCCTCTTCTGGGTCGAGGACGGCAACGCCTATGTCCTCGCGGGCATCCGCGGCGGCGGCGAATATGGCCCCGCCTGGCATCAGGCGGCGCTGCGCGAAAAGCGCCAGAACAGCTTCGACGATCTCCACGCCGTGGCGGAGGACCTGGTGAAGACCGGCGTCAGCGCCAAGGGCAAGATCGCGATCTCGGGCCGCTCGAACGGCGGGGTGCTTGTCGGCGCGGCGATGACGCAGCGCCCCGATCTTTATGGCGCGGTGATCTCGGGCTCGCCGATCAAGGATATGTGGCGGTACGACAAGATGCTCGCGGGCGCCTCGTGGGTCGCCGAATATGGCGATCCCGACGTACCGGCGGATTGGGCCTTCCTGTCGAAATATTCGCCGTATCACAACATCCGCAAGGGCGTGAAATACCCGCCCATCTTCCTCTACCTCTCGACCAAGGACGACCGCGTCCACCCCGGCCATGCACGCAAATACGCCGCACGGCTGATGGAGAACGGCAACCGCGTCTATTATCACGAATATATCGAGGGCGGCCATTCGGTCGGCGCCGACCATGCCGAGGATGCGGTGCGCGCCGCGATGCTCCACGGCTTCCTGCTGCGCGAGTTGGTGGAGAAAAAATAGCCCGGCCCAACACCCAAGTCCGTTTATGCTGAGCTTGTCGAAGCACCGTTCTTCTTCTGGCAACGTCGAAAGAAAGAACGACCCTTCGACAAGCTCAGGGCGAACGGATCATGGTGGCGCCCCTTGCGCTAGCGGATTTGCCTTTTCTCCAGTTTCCGCGCCAGCGTGCGCCGGTGCATCCCCAGCCGGCGCGCGGTTTCCGAAATGTTGAAATCGGTCTCGACCAAAATCTGGTGGATATGCTCCCACTCGACGGTCTTGATCGACGACTGGCGGTCGCCCACCGGGGTTTCGGTGTTACCCTCGGCGCGGTCGAACGCCGCCTCGATGTCGTCGGTGTTCGACGGCTTGGCGAGATAATAGGAAGCGCCGAGCTTGATCGCCTCGACCGCGGTCGCGATGCTCGCAAAGCCGGTGAGCACGACGATCCGCATCGTGGCGTCGCTCGCGCGCAGCGTCTGCACGCACGCGAGCCCCGACGCGCTGCCCAGCTTCAGGTCGACGACCGCATAACCCGGGTGAAAATTCTGCAAAAGCGCGGTCATTTCCTCGGGGCTATGCGCGACCTCTGCGGCATAGCCGCGCCGCTCGAACGAGCGTTTCAGCGTCCGCGCGAACGTCTCGTCATCCTCGACGATCAGCAATTTCCGCGTTTCGCTCATGCCGTCTCTCCACCGGGCCGCGCGACCGCCGAGATCGGCAGCGTGATCCGCACCAGCGCGCCGCCCGCATCGCGGTTCGCCACCGTCGCCCCTCCGCCGAGCTTGCGCAAGACGTTGACGAGCAGGAACAGCCCCAGCCCGCCGCCCGGCCGCCCCTTGGTCGAGCGATAGGGCTGGCCGAAATTCGCGAGCATCTCGTCGCTGAAACCCGGCCCGCGGTCGGCGATCTCGATCACCGCCATGTCGCCGTCGCGCGTCGCGGTGACGCCGACCCAGTCGGGCGACACTTCGGAGGCATTGTCCATCACATTGTCGATCACCTGCCGCAGCGCGGGGTCCGACACGATTCCGACGTCGGCGCCAAAGCGGTCGTTGAACTCGACTGTACCCGGACGCCGCAAAGTGCGCGCGCCGGTGACGATGTCGGTCAGGAAGGCGCGCATCGTCGTCAGTTGCGGCGCCTCGCCGCGCGCCTCGCCCGCCGACATCAAAATGCCGCTGACGATCGCCTTGCAGCGCTGCACCGCCGCGTCCATGTCGGCCAGATCCTCCTGCATCTCGCGGTCCTTTGCGAGCCGCGGCGCCGCTTTCCAGTCGCCGATCAGCACCGACAGCGTCGACAGCGGCGTCCCGAGCTCATGCGCCGCGCCCGATGCGAGCAGCCCCATACGCACGATATGATCCTCCTCCGCCGCGCGCTGACGGCTCGTCGCGAGCGCCGCGTCGCTGTCGCGCAAATTGCGGTTGATCCGCGTGACGAAGGCGACGAACAGCACCGCGATCAGCAGGAAGCAGACAAAGCTGCCCTTCAGATACAGCCCCATCGGATCGTCGGCATAGGCGGGCGGCAGCACGAGCGGGGTCGGATCGATGCGCAAGGCCGCAAGCGCCGCCAATGCCGCAACGACGATGGCCCACGACGAGCGCGGGGTGAGCAGGATCGCTCCGATCACCACCTGCAGCAGGAAGAGCGAAGCAAAGGGGTTGGCGAGCCCGCCGCTGTAATGGAGCTGCCACCCCAGCGCCGCAACGTCGAACAGCAGCACCGCGGTCAGCTCGGCATTGGTCACCGCGCGCCCGCGGCGGAGCAAGGCGATGCTCGCGAAATTGATCGCGATCAGCACCATGATCGCGGCGAGCAAGGGCGCGTGCGGCAGCGCGATGCCCATCGGCCCGCTGACGATCCCGATCGTCGCAAGCTGCCCCCCGACCGCGATCCAGCGCAGCTGGATCAGCAGCGTCATGTTGCGGCGACCGGCGGGCGCCCTCAAAGGCGTGGTCGGCGGGATGGTCGGGCGGGTCATCAATCGCGAATACGCCACAGCCGCCACGCAAAGAAGAGGCTGAGCGCACAAAGCGCGAACCAAGTCAGCGCATAGACCAGATGATTGTCGGGAAAGCGCACGATGGTCAGCCCGCCGACCGGATAGCCGCCGGGATTGGGCTTCGCATCGGCATCGACGAAATAGGGCGCGGCGCCCCGCAATCCCCTCGCCTTCGCGATCGCCGCGACGTCGCGCGAAAACCAGCGATCCACCGCCGCGTCGTTCGAACGCAGGAAGGCGCCGCCGGGCTCGGTGACGCGCAGCAGCCCGGTCACCGTCACCGTCCCCGCGACATTGCCCGACGCCCGCGCCTTCGCATCGCGCCGGTCCTTCGGCACGAAACCGCGATTGATCAGCAAGGTGAACCCGGGCGTTTCAAGCGGGGTCAGCACCCAGAAACCGGGGCCGCGATCGGTCACCGCCTGCACCAGCGTCTCACGATCATGTCGGAAAGCACCCGTCGCGGTCACGCGCCGATAGGCGTCGCGCTTCGCGCTGACCCGCCCCCACGCATCCGGTCCCGGCGCCGTCACGGGCGCCGCATGGATGCGCGCCTCGACCGCTGCGACCAGCTCATGCTTCCACACGCGCCGCTCGAGCTGCCAGACGCCGAGCGCCGCGAGACCGATTGCTGCGACCAACGCCGCCGCGGCAAAGGCCGCGCGGCGGGTGCGTGTCACGGCACCTGACCCGTCGTCGTACCCGCCGTCTGGCTCGTCGGCTCGTGCGGCATCGGCATCATGTTGGTGTTGAGGTGGTGCATCACCCACAGCGAACCCGCGAGCATGATCACGACGACGATCACGGTAAAGATCAGCGAGGTCAGCGACCAGCCGCCCTCGGCCTTCGGCGTCATATGGAGGAAAAAGACCATGTGGACGACGATCTGGACCACGGCAAAGCCCATGATGATCGCGCCCGTCGCTCCTGCACTGAGGGGCATCGTCATCACCAGCCAGAAGGGGATCGCGGTCAGGATCACCGACAAGACAAAGCCGATGACATAATCGCGCATCGACGCGTGCGGCATCTCGATCTCGTGATGGCCGTCGGCGGTGTGGTGGGTATCGTGGCTCACCGCAGCACTCCCATCAGATAGACAAAGGTGAAGACGCCGATCCACACGACATCGAGGAAGTGCCAGAACATGCTGAGGCACATCACGCGGCGCTTGTTCGCGGCGATCAGCCCGTGCTTCGAGAGCTGGAACATCAGCGTCACCAGCCAGATGATGCCAAAGGTGACGTGCAACCCGTGCGTGCCGACGAGCGTGAAGAAGCTCGACAGGAAGGCGCTGCGCTGCGGGCCCGCGCCGATCTCGATCAGATGGTGGAATTCGTAAAGCTCGATCCCGAGGAAGGCGAGCCCGAACAGCGCGGTGACAGCGAGCCAGATCTGCACGCCCCGCACCTTGCCCTGCTGCATCTGCAGCACCGCAAAGCCATAAGTGATCGACGAGAAGAGCAGCATCGCGGTGTTGAGCGCGATCAGCTTCAGGTCGAACAGATCTTTCGGCGCCGGCCCCGCGGCATAGCTGCCCCCGAGCACGGCATAGCAGGCAAAAAGGATCGCAAAGATGAGGCAATCGCTCATCAGGTAGATCCAGAAGCCCAGCATCGTGCTGTGCCCCTCGGGATGCGCATGCTCGTCGAGGTCGTAGAAAGATACAGGCTCGTCGGCGGTGATGGTCTTGGCACTCATCGCATCAGGCTCCGGCCGCCAGCTGGCGGGTCCGCGCTTCCTCGACCGCGGTGACCGTCGCCGCCGGAATGTCGAAATCGCGCTTGTAGTTGAAGGTGTGATAGATCGCGCCGGCGATCGTCGCCGCGAAGCTAAGCGCGACGAGCCACCAGATGTGCCAGACCAGCGCGAAACCCATGACGAGGCAGAAGCCCGACAGGATCATCCCTGTCCCGGTGTTGCTCGGCATATGGATGTCGCGATAGCCGCCAACCGGCCGCTGATGCCCGCGCTTCTTCATGTCGTACCACGCATCGAGGTCGTGGATCACCGGCGTGAAGGCGAAATTATAGTCGGGCGGCGGCGAGCTGGTCGCCCATTCGAGCGTGCGGCCGTCCCACGGATCGCCGCCGCTTGTGTCGCGCAGTTCCTTGCGGCGCCAGATGCTGACACCGAACTGGACCAGCATCGCACCGATGCCCGCGGCGACGATCAGCGCGCCGATGCCCGCGATCACGAACCAGATTTGCAGGCTCGGGTCGTCGAACATGCGCATCCGCCGCGTCACGCCCATCAGGCCAAGGATATAGAGCGGCGTGAAGGCGACCCAGAAACCGATGACCCAGCACCAGAAGCTGATCTTGCCCCAGAAGACGTCGAGCTTGTAGCCGAACGCCTTGGGCCACCAGTAATTGATCGCCGCGAACAGGCCGAACAACACGCCGCCGATGATCACATTGTGGAAATGCGCGATCAGGAACAGCGAGTTGTGCAGCACGAAGTCGGCGGGCGGCACCGCGAGCAGTACGCCGGTCATGCCGCCGATGACGAAGGTCAGCATGAAGGCGATCGTCCACATCATCGGCAGTTCGAAGCGGATGCGGCCGCGGTACATGGTGAACAGCCAGTTGAAGAGCTTGGCCCCCGTCGGGATCGAAATCACCATTGTGGTGATGCCGAAGAAGCTGTTGACGCTCGCCCCCGACCCCATGGTGAAGAAATGGTGCAGCCAGACGACATACGACAGGATGGTGATGCACACCGTCGCATAGACCATCGAGGTATAGCCGAAGAGCCGCTTGCCCGAGAAGGTCGAGGTGACTTCGGAGAAAACCCCGAACAGCGGCAGGATCAGAATATAGACCTCGGGGTGCCCCCAGATCCAGATCAGGTTCACATACATCATCGGCGATCCGCCGAGATCGTTGGTGAAGAAATTGGTGCCGACATAACGGTCGAGCGCCAGCAGCGTCAGCGTCGCGGTCAGGATCGGGAAGGACGCGACGATCAGGATGTTCGAACAGAGCGAGGTCCAGGTGAAGATCGGCATCTTCATCAACCCCATGCCCGGCGCGCGCAGCTTCAGGATGGTGACGATCAGGTTGATGCCCGACAAGGTCGTGCCGACCCCGGCTATCTGCAGCCCCCAGATGTAATAGTCGACGCCGACATTGGGGCTGTAGGAGATCCCCGAAAGCGGCGGATAGGCAAGCCAGCCGGTCTGTGCATATTCGCCGACGAACAGCGAGATCATCGTCAGCACCGCCCCCGACGTCGTCATCCAGAAACTGAAATTGTTGAGGAAGGGAAAGCTGACGTCACGCGCGCCAATCTGCAACGGCACGATATAGTTCATCAGCCCGGTGATGAACGGCATCGCGACGAAGAAGATCATGATCACGCCGTGCGCTGTGAACACCTGGTCATAATGGTGCGGGGTCAGATAGCCTTCGGACCCGCCGAACGCCATCGCCTGCTGCAGCCGCATCATGATCGCGTCGGCAAAGCCGCGCAGGAACATGACGAGCCCCAGGATCATGTACATGATCCCGATGCGCTTGTGGTCGACGGTGGTGAACCACTCGGTCCACAAATAGCCCCAGAGGCGATATTTGGTGATCAGGCCGAGCACGGCGATGCCGCCGAGGACGACGCCGATGAAGGTGATGACAAGGATCGGCTCCTGCAGCGGCAGCGCCTCGAGCGACAGCTTGCCAAGGATCGGGCCGGTTTCGGGTGAGGGATGCGGGGTCATGATGATCTCGGCTTGCGTTCAGGACAGCGGGCGGTCGGCGGCGGTGGGCGCGCGCAGCGCGGTGCGTTCGGGTTTGCCGGGGTGCGGCAGCCCCTCGCCCTTCAGCTTCGCCGGTGCGACCGGCTTCGCGGCGGGGCGGTCGTTCGACATCACGGGCGCGCTGCAAGCGGCCGCGACATAACGCATGCTCCACCGCGCAGCCTCGACGGTGCCGCGCGCGGCGAACTTGTCATAGGTGACCTGCCGGACATTCCCGATACCCGCGATGCCCGCGCCGCCTTGGGCGTCGAGCGACATCATGTCGTGCATGCACATCTTGCCGGGCTCGACGCACATGTTGACGACCGCGTCGAACAACTGCGGGTCGCTCGCGGCAAAGCGGCGAACGGGCTCCTTGTGCGTCGGCTTTTCCAGCTTGAGATATTCGGCGCGGCTGAGGTCGCCCTCGGCCGACGCCTTGGCGGTCGCGACCCATTTGTCGAATTCGCCCGCGGGCAGGCTCTTCACCGCGAAGCGCATGTTCGAAAAGCCCCAGCCCGAATAATTGGCCGAAAAGCCTTCAAACTCGCCAGTCTTGTCGAATACGCCGTGCAGCTTCGTCTCCATGCCTGGCATCGCGTAAATCTGCCCCGCGAGCGCAGGAACGTAAAAACTGTTCATCACCGATGAGGAGGAGATGCGGAAACGGATCGGCCGGTCGACCGGCAACGCCAGCTCGTTCACCGTCGCGACGCCCTGTTCGGGATAGATGAACAGCCATTTCCAGTCGAGCGCGACGACCTGGACGTCGAGCGGCTTCACTTCCGCCGCGACGGGCTTGCCCGGCGCCGTGCGCGCGAGCGGGCGATAGGGGTCGAGCAAATGCGTCGCGACCCATGTCACCGCGCCGAGGCAGATGATGATCAACAGCGGCGCCGACCAGATGACCAGTTCAAGCTGCGTCGAATGATCCCAGTCGGGCTTGTAGGTCGCCTCCTTGTTCGACGCCCGATACTTCCACGCGAAAAAGATCGTCAGCGCCATCACCGGCACGATGATCAGCAGCATCAGCACGGTCGACAGGACGATCAGGTCGCCCTGCTGGCGGGCGACGTCGCCGGCGGGATCGAGCACGATCAACCCGCAGCCCGATAACAAAGGCAGCGCGGCGAGCAGCGGCAAGAGCCGCAATCGGGCGGGAAAACGGGGGAGATTGCTTGGCATGATGCGCGCCTAGTCCTCCTTTGCTGCACTGCACATAGGACATTTTGTCCAATCCCGCGACCGTTCATGATCGCGCAGGGGCATTTTCATTCGGGGCAATTTTGCCCTATGACCGACTCGTGCCGCCGCATCTTGTCTTGCGGAGGGCGCCAGCTCAAGGATTGTTACCATGGCTGCCGATACAGTGCCCACCACCGAGGTCGAACGCGACGCCCGCGCCCTCCACGGCGCCGACGAACCGGGGGCACACCGCATCGACCCGGCCGAAATCGCAATCGGCGTCATCATCGGCCGCACCTCCGAATTCTTCGACTTCTTCGTTTATGCCATCGCGTCGGTGCTGGTGTTCCCGAAGCTCGTCTTCCCGCACCTCGATCCGCTGACGGGCACGCTCTGGTCGTTCGCGATCTTCGCGCTCGCCTTCGTCGCGCGCCCGGTCGGCACGATCATCTTCACCGCGATCGACCGCGCCTATGGCCGCGGCGCCAAACTCACCATCGCGCTGTTCCTGCTCGGCGGCTCGACCGCCGCGATCGCCTTCCTGCCGAGCTACCAGTCGATCGGCATCGGCGCCGCGCTGCTCCTTGCGCTGTTCCGCATGGGTCAGGGCGTCGCGCTCGGCGGCTCGTGGGATGGCCTCGCCTCGCTGCTCGCGCTGAACGCGCCCGAGAACAAGCGCGGCTGGTACGCGATGATCCCGCAGCTCGGCGCACCGCTTGGCCTCATCGTCGCCAGCCTGCTCTTCATGTTCCTCATCTCGGCGCTGCCCGCGGAGGACTTCCTCGCCTGGGGCTGGCGCTATCCCTTCTTCGTCGCCTTCGCGATCAACGTCGTCGCGCTCTTTGCGCGGCTGCGCATCGTCGTGACCCCCGAATATGCCGAATTGTTCGAGAACCGCGCGCTTCAGCCCGCGCCCCTGCTCGACACGGTGCGGTCGGAATGGAAGACGATCGTCATCGGCACCTTCGCGCCGCTCGCGAGCTTCGCGATGTTCCACATGGTCACCGTCTATCCGCTGTCGTGGGTGTTCCTGTTCACCGACGAGACGCCCGTGCGCTTCCTGATGATCGAGGCGATCGCGGCGGTCGTCGGCATCGGGACGATCATCGCGTCGGGCTATCTTGCCGACCGCGTCGGGCGCCGCACCCTGCTCGGCGGCACCGCCGCGGCGATTGCCGTGTTCAGCGGCTTTGCGCCGCAATTGCTCGACGCGGGCGGCGCGGGCGAAGCGACCTTCATGATCCTCGGCTTCGCATTGCTCGGCCTCTCGTTCGGCCAGTCGTCGGGCGCGCTCTCGTCGAACTTCCAGCCGCGCCACCGCTACACCGGTTCGGCCTTCACCTCCGACCTCGCCTGGCTGTTCGGCGCCGGTTTCGCGCCGATGGTCGCGCTCTGGCTCTCCAGCCAGTTCGGGCTGATCGCCGCGGGCGCCTATCTGCTCTCGGGCGCGATCGGCACGCTCGTCGCACTCTGGCTCAACCGCGAACTCGCCAGCACGATCGGCTAACCCGCGCACCGCATGGAATTCCGGGCGAAGATCGAACGCAGGGGGATCAATCCCTATGTGCTGGTCAGCGCCGCGCGGGCGGGGCGGATCAAGCCCGGCTGGAAAAAGCCCCTGCCCGTGCTCGTCCAGGTGAACGGCCAGCCCGATCCAGCGTGGCGGATCAACATGATGCCCGCGGGCGACGGGCGCTTTTATCTTTATCTCGACGGCGTCGTCCGCAAGGCGTCGGGCACCGATGTCGGCGACACGGTCGATGTGTCGGTCGTGTTTGACCCCGCCTACCGCAGCGGCCCGCAAGACGAGATGCTTCTCGAATTCGCGTTGCGCCTCGATGAAGACGCCGCGGTCAAGGCGCGGTGGGATGGCCTTGCGCCCAGTCTCCAGAAGGAAATCCTGCGCTACCTCGCCAATCTGAAATCGGACGCGGCACGGCAACGCAACATCGATCGTGCGATCGGGGTCCTCGGCGGCGCAAAGGCGCGTTTCCTCGCCCGCGACTGGAACTGAGCGCGGCCGACCCCCTCGGTGTAAACGAGATGCTCTGTCATGCGGCTTGATCGGGCATCATCGCGCTTCAGGGAGCGCTCTCGCCTAGCATGTAATCCGCCACACTATAGGAGTGACTGGCCTGATAGGCGTTCCTGCCACGGTTCATGTGGGTCAGGTTGAACCTCCGGATTGCACGCAGCGCGCGCGGGTCCGTGAGAAAATCGCGGATGGACGTAAAACCGCGCATCTTGACGATGAAGATGTCCGGGCCGCTCGGAAGCGCATAGCTCAGATCTTCGGGCGCCCGCACGCTCTGCTCAAGAAGCGCCTCGTCGATCGCCTCCGGCGCGAGCGATCCGTCGGTCGTGAAATCCGAACGATGAACAATGCAGCGCGCGCGAAGATCGTCGCCGTCGGCGTAGAGGGTGAACAGCTCCATCCAGCTTGCGTTGACGCGGACCAAGGGCTTGTCGGAGGTCGACGGCAGGCAGGAAACCGACCAGTAATAACGCTCGGTCGCGCGCGGCATGGGAACACAGGTCCGGCCGTATAGCTCAAGTATCTCGAATAGCCCGGGCGCCTGCGGCCGGCGCAGCAGCCTCTGGAAGCGATGCGCATATTTTATCCGCTGCTCGATCGAATCCTGCCGCTCCCCTGCGTCGGCCAGCTCCGCCCTGCCCTCCGTCCACGCCTCCTGCCGCTCGAAATCGAGGAATTGGCGCAGCCCCTTGGGGCTCTGGCAAGCTTTCTTGTTCATGGCCCAAGAATGCGAGACAGGCGCCCGATCATCAATAGCGTCCGTGAACCTGAATTCGCTGCCCGGCAGCTAGCCGCGAAAGATCAAATTCAGCATCTGGGCCTTCCAGATCGCAACCGCCCGCTCGATCGGCGCCCCGTCGGGGTTGCGAATATATTCCACCGTGAGTCCGCCCGTGACGGCATTGTTCAGCAGTTGCAGGCTTTGATGCGTTTCGTCATCCTCCACCCCCGCAGCGCGCAGGATCTTGTAGACCCACAGGCGCACACGGCGATCAAAGCGGCGCGTGCTTGGCCCCACTTCGGGGTCGGCGGCGGTGGCGGCGGGCGTCGTGCCCGTGGCGCACGCCAGCGACGGGCTCGGCTCGATCCGTCACGGCGCCGCGCCCTGCGGCCTCGTCGGGCTGAAGCCCTCGCGCGGCCGCAATGTCGGCGACGAGGCGATGCGCGCGATTTCCGATCTCGGCGTGAATGGCTGCGTCAGCCGCACCGTGCGCGACACAGCCGCCTGGCTAGAGGCAACGCAGACCCGCGCGCCCGGAGCAGCCTTTGCTCCGGTGCCGCTGGTGACCCGGCCGATCGAGGGCAGCCTGCGTATCCACGCATACAGCGACATCATGCGCACCGGCGCCGCGCCCGATGCGAGCGTGGCCCGCGTTTTTGCAGATACGATCGCCCTGATGGAAAGGCTGAGCCACAGCGTCAGCGACGCCACGCTTCCCTTCGACGGCCCGAGCGCGATCGCGGTGCTCCACAATATTACCGAAGGCACATTCAGCCGGAAACTCGCCCTGCTGGCGCAAAAACTCGGCGTCGAAGTGCACCTTGGTGATCTTGAATATCGTTCGAGGACGCTGGCCGAAGCCGGCAACCGGATCGACGATGCGCACTACGCTTCGGCCTGGCAAAAAGCCGACGAAATGGTGGCGGCCTATCTGCGCCGGCTCGACGAGATCGACATCTGGATGACCCCGACCCTCGGCACCGAACCCGTCCGCGTCGGCGTGTTCAGCCCCGACGGCGCCTGGCTCGATCAGCGCGATCATCTGGTCGATTACGCCGGCTATTGCTGGATCGACAATTTTGCCGGGACGCCGTCGATCAGCCTGCCGATGGGTTTCAGCGACAAGGGTTTGCCGATCGGGGTCCAGTTTGCCGCCTGCCCCGGCGGCGAAGCGCTATTGCTCGCGCTCGCCTATCAAATCGAAGCGGCGATCGAATGGGGACGCCGCACCCCTCCGATCTGGTTTGGGGGCGCGTCGGGATGATCGGCTGACCCGATCCGGGCTTCGTCAGTTCCGTGAAAGCCGCATCGCCGCGCCGCCGCCAGGCGCGAGCCAAAGCTTATACGTATCGCCCTTCTTCACCTTGACCGTGTCATAGGCGATGCGATGCCGCGCGTCGGTCAGATAGGTGGCGCCCTTGCCATCCTTCCAGATCGTGGCGGTGTAAGTTTTGCCGGGTTCGAGGAAATCGAAGCCAAGCGTCAGCGTGCGTTCGGTCGCGTCGTTGACGCCGCCAACATACCAGTCGGCGCTGGCGCGGTCCTTGCGCGCGAAGATCGCATAGTCGCCCACTTCGCCCGCGATCAGGCGGCTTTCGGACCAGTCGGCCGGGACCGCCTTGATGAACTCCAGCTCGCGCGGATGCGCTTCCAGATTCTCGACGAAATCGGCGGCCATCTGGATCGGCGAATAGATGGCAAGATAAAGCCCGAGCTGCTTTGCGAGCGTCGAAGCGAGCGGCGCCTTGTTCGCACCCTCAAGGCTCAACACGCCCGGCGTGAAGTCCATCGGCCCCGACAGCATCCGCGTATAGACGAGCGTCGGTTCATGTTCCGGGCCGTTCGCGAAGGCCCCCCAGGCGTTATACTCCATGCCGCGCGCGCCTTCACGCGCAACCCAATTGGGATAGGTGCGGCGGAGGCCCGTATCCTTGATCGGTTCGTGCGGATTGACCGCAACATGATATTTGGCGGCGGTTTCGACCACCTTCAGATGATGCTGCACCTGGCGCTGGCCGTCGTGCCATTCCATCGCGGTCGTTCCCGGCGTGGCGCCCGGTGCGATAATTCCGCCGGCGTCGGCGACATAGCCGGTCTTGACCGTGCCGACGCCGAGCTGACCATAGAGCTTCATCGCGTCGTCGAGCTGCGCCTCATAGACCGCGATATTGCCGCCGGTTTCGTGGTGGCCGATCAACTGCACACCCTTTTTGCGCGCATAATCGGTGACCGCCTTCAGGTCGAAATCGGGGGTCGCCCGGGTAAAGCTGAACTCGTCGCCATGGCCGAACCAGTTTCCGTTCCAGCCCTTGTTCCAACCCTCGACGAGCACGCCGCCGAAACCGTGCTTCGCGGCGAAATCGATATATTGCTTCGTGCGCTCGGTGGTCGCGCCATGCTTCGGCCCCTCGGCCCAGCTCCAGTCGCCGCGGATCATCCCCCACCAGATGCCGATATATTTCATCGGCTTGAACCAGCTGACATCGCCCAGCTTGTTCGGTTCGTTGAGGTTGAGTTCGAGGTCGCTTTCGACCAGCCCCGCTGCATTGTCGGCGATCCGGATCGTCCGCCACGGCGTCGCGAACGGCAGGTCGCGCACGACGCGCGCGCCCTTCGACGACGGCGACAGCGTGGCGCGGAATTTCTGTCCCTCGGCGCGCTTGAACCACATGCCGGCATAATCGACGAGCGCCGCTTCGTGGAACGCGAGGTGCGTGCCGTCGTCGAGGCGCATCGTGATCGGCGTGTGCGCGGTCGCGACCGCGTCGATCGGCGTTTTTTGATAATTCTGCTCGTAACGATTCCACTCGCCGCCGGTGATCCACCACGCGGTGCCCTTCGGCGCGATGTCGAATTCGGTGATTTCGTCGACGATCTTTACGGTCTTGAGCCCCGCCTGCTCGGGCAGCTCGTAGCGGAAGCCGATGCCGTCGTCGAACAGGCGGAACCGCACGTTCATCGCATGGCCGCCCCAACTCGCGTTCTGGCGGAAGCGGACGAGCAGTTCATTGTGCCGGTCGCGCACGAAACGGCGCTCGCCCCACGGCTGTTCCCAGCGGGTGTCGCCGCTCGTGCGCAGGGCGCTTTCGATCGCAAAGCCGCGTTGCAGCCCGATGCGGTCGCCAAGGATGAAGCCGAGCTTCGACGGCGCGATCAGCAGCTTGCCCCTGCGCGACAGCGACCAGGTTGGCCGCTGGTCGTTGTCGGTCGACACGGTGAGGGTGATATCGCCGCCCGGCGACGATGCCGTCTGCTCCGGCCGCGTATCCTGCGCAAAAGCGGGCGCCGCTGCCGCGGCGAGCAGCGGGAGGGCGACGAACAGGCTACGCATCAATTTGTTCCTTCGAGTTTCAGCCAGAGAGCGCCGCAAGGCGGCAAATGCGCCGGATCGGCGCCGTTCAGTGCGACGACCGGAACGCCGCCTGCCGCATGGCCAGCGACATCGATCGTCCCGCCGCCAAGATTGAAGAGGCAGCGGATATGTTCGCCGACCGCGATCCGGTCGAAAACGAGCAGGTCGCCCTCGGCAATCCAGCGCGCGTCGCGCCCGAGACGCAGTGCGGAGTGCGCGGCGCGCAGCGCGATCAGTTGGCGCGTGAGATTGAGTAGCGAAGCGGGATCATCCTCTTGCCGGTCAACCGCGAGCGCACCATGCTCGGCGCCCAGCGGCAGCCACGGATCGGCGCTCGAAAAGCCCGCATGGGTTTCGCTCGCCGCCCACGGCAGCGGCGTGCGCGCACCGTCGCGCGACAGGGTCAGCGGCCAGTTCTTCAGCGCTTCGGGGTCCTTCACCAGCTCGAACGGAATCTCGACCTGGTCGAGCCCCAGCTCCTCGCCATTGTAGAGGATGATATTGCCGCGCAGCGCGCAGAGCAGCGCCATCTTCATCCGCGCATAGGCTTGCCCGTCGACGCCGTCGGGGGTCCAGCGCGACACCGCGCGCGGCGCGTCGTGATTTTCGAACGCCCAGCTCGGCCAGCCGATTCCGGGCGCCTCGGGCCATTGTTCGGCCGCCTCGCGCACCAGTTGCGGCGTCAGCCGGTCGGCATAGAGGAAGTCGAAGCCATAGGCGCTGTTGAGCCGGTGCTCGCCCGCGGTGAACAGCTTCATCTCGCGCACCGCATCGTCGCCGCCGACCTCGGCAACCGTGAAACTGCCCGGATATTGATCGGTCAGCGCGCGGATGCGTTCGAGGAAGAGCGGAATGTCGGGGTGCGACTGGTTATGGATTTTCTGCTGGAAATCGAACGGCCGGGTGCGGGCCTTGTTCGACGGCGGTGCGGGCGGATTGTCGCGCAACTCGGGATCGTGCATCGAGAAGTTGATCGCATCGATACGAAACCCGTCGACGCCGCGGTCGAGCCAGAAACGCACGACGCCGAGCAGCGCGTCCTGCACCTCCGGGTTGTGGACGTTGAGCTGCGGCTGCGAGCCCAGGAAATTATGCATATAATATTGGCCGCGCCGCGCGTCCCACGTCCACGCCGGACCGCCGAACACCGACTGCCAGTTGGTCGGCGGCGACCCGTCGGGCTTGGCATCGGCCCAGACATACCAGTCGGCCTTGCCATTCTCCTTGCTCGCGCGGCTTGCGGCGAACCAGGCGTGACGATCGGAGGTGTGCGCGAACACGAGGTCGGTCGTGACCTTCAGCCCCAGCGCATGCGCGCGGGCGACGAGCGCGTCGAAGTCGGCGAGCGTGCCGAAGATAGGATCGACGCCTTCATAGTCGGCGATGTCATAGCCGAAATCGTCCATCGGCGAGGGGTAGAAGGGCGACAGCCAGATCGCATCGACGCCGAGCGAGGCGACATAGTCGAGCCGCGCGGTGATGCCCGCAAGGTCGCCGATCCCGTCGCCGTTCGAATCGGCGAAGCTGCGCGGATAGATCTGATAGATCGCCGCACCCTTCCACCACGGCGCCTCTGCGGCGGCGGGCAAGCTGGATTCCTGAACGAGGGGCTGGGTCATTATGGCGTGGTCTTCGCTTATTCGCTGGCCTGGCAGATGATCGTGCCGAAAGCGGGGAGGGATAGATGGATGCTGCCCGGCGCAGCGGGGTTTGCCGGACAGTCGCCGTGGAGTGCGGTAAAGCCCGCACTTTTCATATCGATGGCAATATTCGCCGACAGCGGCGCCGCCGACGTGTTGAACGCGAGCAGCACTTCGCGGCCGGTGACCGGATCGAAGCGCGATACCGCGAGCAGGCCGGGCTTTTCGGAAAAGGCGCGAACCTTTGTCGCACCGCGCGTCAGCGAAGGCGTCTTGCGCCGGATTTCGGACAGCGCCGCAATATGGCGATAGAGCGGATGCGCGCGATCAAAATTGGCGGTCGCGGTTGTCGCGTCGCTGCCGATCAGATCATTGTCGTTATAGACCGCGACCTGCGACGCGAACATATTTTCGCGGGCGAGCTGGTCCTTGTCGTCGGACACGAACCCCTGCTCGTCGCCATAATAGATCGTCGGCACCCCACGCAGCGTTAGCAGCATCGAATGGCCCAGCATCACGCGCTGCAGCAGTTCGGCCTCGCTCGCCGCGGGGTTCGCCGCTTTCACGAACATCGCGAAGCGGCCCATGTCATGATTGCCGAGGAAGGTCGGCAACCCTTGCGCGGCCCCCGCCCCGCCCTTGTAGAGCGCGTCACCGTCGAACAGCCGCGCGAACTCGCCCGTCCCCTTGGCGCCGCTCACCGCATCGATCGCCGCGCGCGCAAAACCGAAGTCGAGCACCGCAGGCAAGCCCGCGGCATGCGTGTACCAGGCGAGCGCGCCCGGATCGACCGCGTCGACATAGACTTCGCCGAAGATGTGGAAATTGGGAATGCCGCGCGCCTTCGCCCGCGCCTGCATCGCGGGGACGAACGCCCGCCAGAATTCGGGGTTCACATGCTTCGCCGTGTCGATGCGGAAGCCGTCGATGCCGAATTCGTCGATCCAGCGGCCATAGATGTCGATAAACCCCTGAACCACCTGCGGGTGCTCGGTCGCGAGGTCGTCGAGCCCGGCGAAGTCGCCGTACAGCGCTGACTCGCCGACCCAATCGCTGTTGCCGCGGTTGTGATAATAGATCGGATCGTTGAGCCAGCCGGGGACCTTCACCCGCTCCTCCCCCCTCGGCACGACGGGGGTGTAGGCGAAAGCGGGATCGTTCAGCTTTTTCCAATTCTCCGCATCGGCGACATGGTCGCCGACGAAGCCCGGATTGACCGGCGCGCCCTTCACCCCGCCGCGCCGCGAGAAGGGATAGTCGGCGAGGCTGCGGTATCGAAACCCTCCTGCCGCATCTTCCTTGTAGGTGATTACATCGGCGGTGTGGTTGGCGATGATGTCCATATAGACCTTCATGCCGCGCGCGTGCGCCGCATCAACGAACGCCTTGAACTCGGCATTGGTGCCGAAATGCGGGTCGACCTGCGTGAAATCGGTGACCCAATAGCCATGATAGCCCGCGCTTTCGTCGCCCTTCGGGCCTTGTACGGGCTTGTTCTTGAAGATCGGCGCGAACCAGATCGCGGTCGTCCCCATGCCCTGGATATAGTCGAGCCGCTTGGTGAGCCCCGCTAGGTCGCCGCCATGGAAAAAGCCCTTCGCGCTCGGGTCATAGCCGGTCTGCAGCCGGTCGCCCTTCATCCCGCCACGGTCGTTCTTCGGATCGCCATTCTCGAAGCGGTCGGGAAGCACGAAATAGATGATCTCATCCTCGGGCGGGCGCTGGCGATAATCCTCGGCGGGCGCGGCGCCGCTGAGTGTCAGGGCAATAATCGAAGCCAACAGGCTCATGCGGGCACTCCTGCCGCGCAATGCTGCGCGATGAAATCGTCGTGGGTTGGCAGATGCGACGCGGTGCGCGCGACGATCGTTTCGATGTCGGCGAAAAAGCCCGCCAGTTCGTCGTGGGTGAGTTGGTCGGCCATCGGATGATAGCCGCCCGGCATGATATTCTGCCCCGTCAGCACCTGGAACCAGCCGATTTCGACGAATAATTCGTCACCCTCGCGGACGATCTGGCCTTGGCTGCGGAACAGTTCGATCTTGCGCGCGAGCGTTTCGGGAATGCCCATCTCACGGCAACGGGCCCAGAAGGGCGCGTCGGTGCGCTGGTTGGCGTGATAGTGGAGGATGACAAAGTCGCGGATGCGTTCGTAATCGAAGCGGACGCGGCGGTTATAAGCGTCGATATTGGCGGCATCGAAATCGCGATCGGGAAAGTGCGCGAGCAGCTTGGCGATGCCGTTCTGGATCAGGTGGATGCTCGTCGATTCGAGCGGTTCGAGGAAACCCGAAGCGAGCCCGAGCGCGACGACGTTGCCGTTCCAAGCACGGCTGCGCATCCCGGTACGGAAACGCAGCGTTCGCGGATCGGCGAGCGGCCGCCCTTCGATATTGGCGAGCAGGGTCGCGGTCGCCTCATCCTCGCTGATGAAGTCGCTGCAAAAGACATGGCCATTGCCCGTCCGATGCTGGAGCGGGATGCGCCATTGCCAGCCAGCCTTGTGCGCGATCGCCTGCGTATAGGGCCGCGCCGGACCGGCATTTTCGCTCGGCACCGCGATCGCGCGATCACACGGAAGCCAGTGCGTCCAATCCTCAAAGCCGGTCTCAAGCGCCTCCTCGATCAGCAGCGCGCGAAAGCCCGAGCAATCGATGAAGAGTTCGCCTTCGATCGCCGTGCCATTTTCCAGCACGACGGCTTCGATATGGCCGCTTTCGCCGTTCCGGCGAACGCTGGCGATCTTGCCCTCGGTCCGCTCGACCCCCGCGCCTTCGGCCACCTTGCGCAGATAGGCGGCATAAAGCGCGGCGTCGAAATGAAAGGCATAGGCGATGCCATCGAGGCTCGTGTTCGGGATTTGCGGCAGCCGCGCAAAGCGGTTCTGCCGCCCCGCACTTTCGTTCAGCGAATAATCGCCGAGCCGCCCCGCGACGCCCTCGTTCCGGCCGCGAAGCCAATATTGCGGAAAGGGCAACATGCCGAGGCTGCGCCCGATCTGCCCGAACGCGTGCATATAGACGTCGCCGACCCGGCCCCAGTCGTGGAACTGGATGCCAAGCTTGAACGTCCCGCCGGTTTCGCGAATGAATTCATTCTCGTCGATGCCGATCAGCGCGTTGAACAGGCGGATGGCAGGGATGGTCGCCTCGCCGACCCCGACCGTGCCGATCTCGTCGCTCTCGACCAGCCGGATCGACAGATTGTCCATCGTCCGCGACAGCGCCGCGGCGGCCATCCAACCCGCGGTTCCACCGCCGACGATCACCACCTTCGTGATGCGACTGTCGCCCACCCTGTTCCTTCCCTCTCGCCAATCCGTATCCGTGACAAGCGGGCCGACCTTGCAGGCCAGCCCGCTCATCCCGTCAGAACTTGTAAGTGATACCGGCCATGAAGTTGCGACCATAATTCTGATAATCGCGGATCTGGCGCGGATCATTATTGTAATAGGTCACGAACGGCTCGTTGGTCAGGTTAGACGCCTGCAACAGGACGCCCAGCCCTTCGAGCGCGCCGCTCTGGAAGGTATAACCAACCTGCGCGTCGACGACGAACTCGCTCTTCGCCATGAACATGTCGCGGGCGAGGCTGATCGTCGACACCTCGGCGAGGAATTTCGAGCGGTAGCGGCCCGACGCGCGCACCTGGAAGCCCGCCTTTTCGAAATAGGCGGTTCCGTTGATGACCCATTTCGACAGGCCCGGCATCGAAATCGGGTCGTCCCCGCCTTCGCGGACGCGGCTCTTGGTATAAGAGGCGCTGCCGAGCACCCCGAAGCCGTCGAGCGCCTGGGTGAAGTTTGCGAAGGGCAGCGAGAAGGATGCTTCGGCGCCGTAGACGCGCCCGGCATTGCCGTTCAGCCACTGCTTGCTAAGCCCGGCCCGCGTGCCGACCGTCCCACCGTCGGGGACCTCGAAGTCGGTGAAGTCGAACGGATTGACCTGACGATAGATGTAATTTTCGAGATATTTGTAAAAGCCGCCGACCGAGACATAGCCGCCCTGGCCGAAATATTTCTCCAGCCCGATATCGACCGTGTCGGCCATCAGCGGGCGCAGCTTCGCATTGCCGAGGTCGAGCGACCAGGGCGACGCATTGACGTCGGTGTTGTTGCGCTTCGACGTATCGAAATTGACGCCGCCGCCGGGCTTCAGCTGGTCCATGCGCGCGCGCGCCAGCACCCGCGCGGCGCCGAAGCGCAGGAACGTATTATCGGCGAATTCGACCGACAGGTTCATGCTGGGCAGGATGTCGGTATATTTGGCGCCGTCGGTCACCGGCGTCGACTGGGTGACGCCGCCGACGACCTGCGCGTAAAAGCTCGAGCCCGTCTGGTCCGAACGGATGACCTGGACGCCGACGTTACCGCGAATTGGGGTGCTCCCCGCATCGGCGTCGAAATTCGCCTGCACAAAGCCGGTCAGCACCTTTTCGCGGATCGTATAATCGTTGAAGACGCGCGCCGGGTCGAAGCCCGCCCCGTCGGTCAGCGTATAGTTTCCGTCGTTGTAGAAGCGCCAGCTGTCGAACGCGACCATGCCGGGGATGCCGATGAAGTCGAGCGACACCGGGTCATAAAGATAATCGGCGGGCACCGGGGTGTTCGCCGGATAATTCTTGCTCGTCAGCACGAAGCCGCGGTCATCGAGGCTCTTCTTGCGGTCCGAATAATTGGCGCCGACGCGGATGCTGCTGAGCACGCCGTCCAATTCCTGCGTCGCCTGCAGGCGCAGCGATTTCAGCTGATCCTTGACGCGCGGCGTGTTGACGAAGCCGTCCTGGCAGTTGGCAACCGCGCCGCCGCAGCTGTTCCAGCCCTGCGGATCGGTGATCACGAACAAATTGGGATCGGAATAGTCGAGCGACGGGTCGAACATGATCCCGCCCTTCGGACGCATCTCGAACCCCAGCGCGGTCTCGCGCGCGCCGACGCCCTGCCCGCGGCCGGTGCCGAGATAGATTTCGAGATTTTCTTCGGTCTTCTTGATCCGCGAATAACCAAGGTCGAGTTCGAGCGTCAGTTTCTCATTGGGCTTGAACTGGGTGTTCCAGCCGCCCGCGATGATCGTCGAGTTGCGATGGACGACGTCGTTGCGCATCACCGCCTCGGTGCCCGTCCAGACGCCCTTCGTCACCAGACCGTCTTCGATCGTGAAGCCGGGCTGCAGCGTCGAATTGCCCCAGAACAGCGGGAATTCGATACCGCGCAGGCGCTGTTCGTCCTTGAACTTCGACCAATAGCCGTCGATCGTCGTGTGGAACTTGTCGCTGGGCTCCCATTCGACAACCGCCATCACGCCGTCGCGCTTCAGCTCGTTCGATTTCACATAGGGCTTGGCGCCGCCGATAATGAAAGCGGTGTTCGTACCGTCGGTCGCCTCGGGATAGCCCCACGCGTTGAAGCGTTCCTCGGCGGTCGGCGACTGCATGCGCGCATAGCCGATCGCCCAGCCGAGCGTGCCGTCGGCATTCTGGTCGATATAGGAGATGTTCGCGCGATAGCCCTTGTTCGAAATATCGGGGTTGAGCTTGCCAAGATCGTTGATCTCGAAGCGCGCGCCGGCCGCGATCGTGCGCTTGCCATAGGCGAGCGGGCGCACCGTCCGCATATCGATCGTGCCGCCGATCGCCTGCCCGATCAGCGACGCGTCGGGGGTCTTGTAGACGATGGCACCGTTCAGCAGTTCGGAGGGATATTGGTCGAGCTCGACGCCGCGGTTGTTGCTCGCCGAGACCTGTTCGCGGCCGTTGAGCAGGGTCGTGGTGAAATCGGGCGCGAGGCCGCGGATCGACACGACATTGGCGCGGCCGTCGAGGCGCTGCGTCGCGAGACCCGGCAGGCGCGACAGCGATTCGGCGATCGACAGGTCGGGCAGCTTGCCGATGTCTTCGGCCGAGACGACCTCGACGATCGAGGTGCTGTTCTTCTTCGCCTGCACCGAATTGTTGATCGCGCTGCGGATGCCGCTGACGACGATCTCGCCGTCGGCCGGCGCCTCATCGACGGGCGCGGTGCTCGCGTCCTGCGCCATCGCGGGACCGGGCGGCAAGAAGGTCAAGGCAAGGCCGAGCGCGATGGCGCTGACACCGCGGTTCAGGTTGTTCGGCATGGTCATATGTGGCTCCCCTGGCACGGACGGGTGGTCTTGACCCATGCACCGGGAGGGGGACGCTGGGCGTCCGTCAGGCTCCTCTCCGATACGTGGGCTTTCCCATCTTGAGCCTTGCAATTGAAACCAATCACGCCGCGCCGCCATAGGGTATACGTATACGCATAATATGCAGTGCTGCGCCCTGTCGCAGAAATGCAACGCTTTCGGGGCGGAAAACCGCGGGACTCGACCCCGTGCAATTTCTTGGCATCCACCGGACCAATCGCTACTCTGCGGGGCGAGCGGCGGCCACCAGGAAGGCCGCGGCGCCGGGAGAGAGACATGGGGCGCCAGCCCTCGGCCAAGCCGACGAGTTTCGACATCGCCTATCTGGCGGGCGTCTCGCAGCCGACGGTGTCGCGCGCGCTGCGCGGCAGCAAATCGGTCAGCGCCGCGACCCGCGCGAACATTCAGCGCATCGCGCAGGAGCTCAACTACACCGTCGACAAAAACGCCTCGAGCCTGCGCTCGCAGCGCACCCACACGCTCGCTTTGCTCTTTTTCGAGGACCCGAACCCCGACGAATCGATGATCAACCCCTTCTTCCTGTCGATGCTGGGGTCGATCACGCGCGAATGCGCACGGCGCGGGTACGATCTGCTGATCAGTTTCCAGCAGATGCACAACGACTGGCACGTCACCTATCAGGACAGCCACCGGTCCGACGGCATCATCCTGCTCGGTTATGGCGATTATCAGCTTTACCTCACCAAGCTCGAACATCTGGTCGAGATGGGGACCAAGTTCGTACGTTGGGGATCGGTGTCCGAAGACGGCATCGGGCTGACCGTCGGGTCGGACAATGTCGGCGCGGGCGAGCAAGCGGGCGCGCATCTGGTCGAGATCGGGCGGCAGCGTATCGCCTTCCTTGGCGATGCGTCGGACCATGCGCCCGAATTCCAGGATCGTTACGACGGGCTGTGCCGCGCGATGCGCGCCGCGGGCGCCGAACCCGACCCGGCGTTGCAGCGCGATGCGGTGTCGTCGGAGGATTCAGGCTATGCCGCCGCGCGGTCGCTGATCGAAAGCGGCCAGAGTTTCGACGCGGTTTTCGCCGCGAGCGACCTGATCGCCATCGGCGCGATGCGCGCGCTCGTCGAAGCGGGGCTGCGGCTGCCGCAGGACGTCGCGATCATCGGCTTCGACGATATTCCCGCCGCCAGCCTGACCACGCCGACGCTGACGACGGTGATGCAGGATATGAAGGGCGCGGGAGCCTTGCTCGTCGATGCGCTGCTTGCGCGCATCGACGACCGCCCCGTCGAACAGCGGATATTGCCGGCCCGGCTGATCCGGCGCCAGAGCACGGCGGTGTAGCGACGCTTCGCGCGTCGGTTTTGGGGTGAGGTTCGGACGATCTCTCCCCTCCCGCAGGCGGGAGGGGCAGCGAGGCTTGCCAGCTTGCTCGCTAGCCGCAGCGGGGTGGGCCATCGCACCGTCGATGCCCACCCCCGACCCCTCCCGCAAGCGGGAGGGGAGAAGAAGGCCCGCAACCGGTCGAACCCGGCCCCTCACGTATTCGTATACGTAGCCGCGCCGCGCTTGCTCTCTCCCGCCCGCGCTGCGACACCCCGATCGACGCGAGCCGCGACAGCGGCCGCAAGGGGAGACGCATGATGGAAAAGCCGAAGCAGGGCTTTGCCGGCCTATGGAATATCAGCTTCGGCTTTTTCGGCATCCAGATCGGCTTCGCGTTGCAAAATGCGAATATGAGCCGGATTTTCCAGTCGCTGGGCGAGGATATCGAACGCCTGCCCGGGCTGTGGGTCGCCGCGCCGCTGACCGGACTGCTCGTGCAGCCGATCGTCGGGCATATGAGCGACCGGACCTGGCTCGGCCGGCTCGGCCGCCGCCGTCCCTACTTTCTCGCCGGGGCGATCCTCGCCGCGATCGCGCTGTTCGTCATGCCCGAAAGCCCGGCGATCTGGTTCGCCGCGATGATGCTGTGGATTCTCGACGCCTCGCTCAACATCTCGATGGAACCCTTCCGCGCCTTCGTCGGCGACATGCTGGGCAAGGACCAGCACAGCGTCGGCTATGCGGTGCAGACCGCCTTCATCGGCGCGGGCGCCGTTGTCGGGTCGCTGTTTCCTTCGCTGATGGAGGCGATGGGGGTCGCGAACGTCGCACCGCCGGGGCAGATTCCCGATACGGTGCGCTACGCCTTCTGGTTCGGCGGGATCGCGCTGTTCCTCGCGGTGCTGTGGACCGTCGTCACAACGGGCGAATATAGCCCTGACCAGATGGCGGCCTTCGAACGCGCCGCACCCGACGGGGGTCAGGCCAGCCGCGCGCTCGCGTCGCGCGGCTATCGCGGCGGCCTCGCCTGGGCGGCCGCGGGCCTCCTCGTCCTGTTCGTCCAGCATCATTTCGCGCTGCTTCGCGAGGTGCTGCTGCTCGGCGCTTTGCTCATCGGCTATGGCCTCGCGAGCATCGCCGCGATCGCGCTGGCGCGCCGGGGCAACGACCGCAACATGCTGTCGAGCATCGTCGGCGATTTCTCCGGCATGCCGCCGCTGATGAAGCGGCTGGCGCTCGTCCAGTTCTTCAGCTGGTCGGCGCTGTTCATCATGTGGATCAACACCACCCCGATCGTCGCGCAATATCATTTCGGAACAACCGACGCGGCCAGCGCCGCCTATCAGGACGCGGGCAACTGGGTCGGCCAATTGTTCGCAATCTATAACGGCGTCGCCGCGGTCGCGGCGCTGACCCTGCTCCCCTGGCTTGCGCGCCGTCTTGGACAGGCGCGCACGCACATGGTCGGCCTCGCGTGCGGCGCGGCGGGATATGCCAGCTTCTTCCTGCTGCGCGATCCGTCGCAGCTGATCGTCAGCGAAATCTTCATCGGCATTTTCTGGGCGTCGGTCCTCGCGATGCCCTATGCGATCCTCGCCTCCAGCCTGCCGCAAGCCAAGCTCGGCATCTATATGGGGCTCTTCAATATCTTCGTCGTCGTCCCGCAATTGCTCGTCGCAACCGTGATGGGCTCGATCATGAAATCGCTGTTTCCGGGCGAGCCCATCTATACGATGGCGTTCGCTGCCTTTGCCTTGCTGCTGGCAATCGCCGCGATGACCCGCGTCGAAACGCCCGCCCACGCCGAAGCCCGCCAAGGCTGACCATCCTCGCTCATCCCGGCCAAGGGCGATTGTATATCTCGGTCGGCCCCGGATATTCGCTGCCATCGTCCGTCCCGACCTCGCGCGCGATCAGCGCGTTCACCATGGCATTGAGGCGCGACATGTTGCGGCGCTGCTCGGGCCGCGCGGCGAGATTGACGATCTCGTCGGGGTCGGCATGCGTGTCGTAGAGTTCGAGGTCGTTGTTCGCCGATAATTCGGCCCAGTTTTGCGGTTGCCGATGATGCGCCGGCGCGAAATAGCGCGCGAACTTCCAACGGCCGTCGTGCACGCCGCGGTGCAGCCGCCGCCGCGAGAGATCGAAACGATCGACCAATCGCGCCAGCGCATATTGGAGGCGGCGCTGATCGAGTTCGGGGCGGCGGGATTCAAATCCGCGACCACGCGCCGCATCGCCGAACGGGCAAAGACGACGCTTCCGCCGCTGAACTATTATTTCGGCAGCAAGGAAGGGCTATATCGCGCGTGCGCCGGGGAGATCGTCGCGCGTTTCGAACGCGCGAACCATGATGCCGTGGCCGGGGCACGACGGACCATCGAAGCAGCATCGGGCCCGGAAGAGGCGCGCGACGCGCTCAAAAAGCTGATGGCCGCATCGGTGGACCTGATATTGGGGAACGCGACCTATGAGCTCGGCAGCGGAATCATCGCCCGCGAACTCGCCGAACCGGGTCCGGCCTTCGACATTTTCTACGATCGCCTGTGGCTGCCCGGCATCGAACGCAACGCGCGGCTGATCTCCCGGATCAAGTCGGAGCCCGATGTGTCGGCCGAATCGCGCGTGCAATCGATATTGCTCGTATCGAGCATCCCGTCGTTCCATACCCGGCGGATCGTCGCGCAAAGGGCCATGAGTTGGTCGGCAATCGGCGCGGCAGAACTGGCTCTTGTCACGAACGTCCTGCATCTCCAGATCGACCGGATCTAAGCGCGCCGGGCGAGCGCGAGAAGGACCACGGTGACGAGCGCACCCGCGCTCAGTTGCCCGAGCCATTCGACCGCGCCATAGGCCCAGCCGAGCCCTATGCCCGCGAGGATGAAGGCCAGCGCCAGGCACATCAAACCACCCGCGCGCAGCCGTTTCGCGGCTGCACCGGAAAGCTTGCGCCCAAAGACGTCGCGCTGGTGGCGCTCGCGCGCGAGACACAGCATCGCAAAGCCCGAGGATGCGAGAAGGAAGAGCAGAAGATGGATCATGCCGCGACGCCCGATTGCGGGCGTGTCTTCGCCCCCCGCGCCCGGCCCCTCCCCGCCTCCCGGCGCGCCACTTTGAGCGCGGCGAAGCCGAAGCCCGCCGCGATGGCGATCATCGCCATGTCGAACCCGGCAAAAGCCCAATCATGCGAAACGACGCTGGCGAGAAGCGACCTGTCGGTCGTCAGCGCGTTGACGATCGGTACGGCCGCGAAGGCGATCGCCACCGCGACAAGTGCTTCGATCCATCCGCGCTGCGCCGGCCGGGCCATCGCCCAGACCGCAACCGCGCCCCACGCGATGAACATGCTGTCGATCTCGCGGTCGCTGCGGCTCGCCAGATCGAGCGGCAGCAGCCGGTTCGCGAGAAAATAGACCGCGATCCCGAACGGCAGGCCGGCGATCGCCGCGATATTGAGCTTTTCCACCAGCCGGAAGCCGAAGTGCGGACGCTCGGGGTCGGGAAGCTTGGCGCGGCGCTTGACGGTCCACAGGATCAGCCCCGAAGCGACCATGACGCAGCCCGCAACCCCCGACACGAAATAGAGCAATCGCAGCAAGGCTGACGCAAAGCGCCCGGCGTGGAGGCCGATCATCGTGCCTTCGGTCACGGTCGAAGCGCCCGAGGGATTGCGCGCGTCCAGTTGCTGTCCGGTCACGCCGTCGAAGGTGACCGAGCGGGGCCGGACCGACATGCCGGCGTCGGGCGCGCTCGATACGATAATCCGCGCCGTCCGGTCGCCCGGGTTCAGGATGCGCACGCTTCCGGCGGCGACACCCCATCTTCTCTCGGCCTCCGCAACCAGCGGTGCGACGGATGTCAGCGGTGCCGGCCCCGCTTTTTCTGCGGGCGCCGGCCACGGGAAGGTCGCCTCGAAGAATTTATCCTCGCTCGCATAATTGGCGGCGATACCCCACGGCATATAGTGCGTCGCGAGGCTGACGAGCCCCGTGTAGGTGATCATCAGGATGAAGGGCAGGAACAGGACGCTCGACACATTATGCGCATCGAGCCAGCTGCGCTGCCCTTTGCCGAGCCGGAGCAGGAAGAAATCGGCGAGGATCTTCTTGTGGGTGACGATGCCGCTGAGGATCGCGACGAGCATCGCCATCGCGGCCACACCGACGAGCCAGCGCGCCCAATACCAGTTGATATAATGAAGGTCGTAATGGAAGCGGTAGAGGAACCAGCCGCCCAGCGTCTGGCGCGCCTCGACCTTGTGCCCCGCCCCGTCGAGCCGCGCCTCGGTCGGCGCATCGGCGGGCGCGGCGGGACCATTGACCCAATAAAGCTGGAGCCCCGCGGCGCGCTTGCCCGCCGAATAGACCGACCACTCGCTGGCCCCCGGCACTTCGCGTTGCAACCAGTCGGTCGCCGCCGCAAAGCCGCGCGCCGGATCAACCGGGACGCTGCGCACCTCGGGCGTCATCCAGCGCGTGGTCTCTTCCTGGAAATAGGCCGAGGCGCCGGTGACGAAGATCGCGAACAGCAGCCAACCGAGTAGCAGCCCGGTCCAAGTGTGCAGCCACGCCATCGATTGCCGGAAGCCCTGCTTCACAGACGGCCTCCCCACATGATCAGCAGCCAGTCAAGCGCACCGGCGACCACGCCGATGCCGATGAGGACGGCCCAGAGCTTGCGAACCGAGCGAACCGAAAACGCGGCCATCGCGATAACGGCGAAGATCGCGAAGGAGAGCATCGTGGCGCCGATCGATGCCTGCTGCGCGCCGCCAGGAAGCAGCCGCGCGACGAGCATCGTGAGCGCGGCGGTGACAGCGTAGTTGAGCGGCACGGCCGCGAGCGTCCGCGCGGCCAATTCCCGCCAACCGTTTCCGCGTGCCTTTTTCGCCCCCCTGCTCACGGCGCCCCCGTCGCTGGCTCGCGATCGCTCCCGCTCTTCCGACATGGTCTTGCGTTGCAGCTCATTGAAAGGCGCCCGTTGCGCGTCATGCGCGATCAGAAGCGATAACCAAGCGTGCCCATCACATTGCGCGGCGCGCCGACGAAACAGTCGCCACGCGCGAGGCAGGAGGCGAAATATTTGTTGTTGAGCAGGTTCGTCGCGTTGACCGCGAAGCGCCAATTGTTCCAGCTGACCTCGGCCAGCGCGTCGACCGTCGTGCGCGACGGCGTGACGATCGACCAGACATCGCTCGTCGACACGCTCTTGCCGCTATAGACGACGCCGCCGCCGAGGCGCAGCTGCGCCTCGCCCGCAAGGCCGAAGGTCTTCGTCGACCAGAGCGACGCGGTGTGGCGCGGCATATAGTCGAGGCTGGTGTTGGTTTCCGACTTGAGCTTCGAATAGCCGTAGTTGGCCAGCAGCTCGAAATTGCCGGGCAGCGTGTGGCTGGCCTCGATTTCAAAGCCCTTGGTGTTCAGTTCGCCCGACTGGGTGGTCCCGCCGGCGGCGAGATACAGGACGCGGTTGCGTTCCTTGATCTTGAAGGCGGTGGCGGTGACGAGGGTGCCGGACGCGGGCTGCCACTTGACGCCCGCTTCATATTGCGTGCCCGTCTGCGGCCGATAGGGATCGCCGAAGGTGCCGTCGCCATTGTCGATCCGCCCGGCGACCGGCAGGAAGCTTTCGGTATAGCTGAAGAAGGGCGAGAAGCCGGCTCCGATCTCGCCGATGATCCCGGCGCGGAAGGTGGTGGCATTGTCCTTCTGGCCCGACGAGCCGGTGACGCGGTCGCGGCGCGCGCCGAGCACGACCGAGACGCGGTCGAAGAAGCGGATCTGGTCCTGAACATAGACGCCCAGCTGCTTCTGGCTTTCCCTGGTGAAGGGGCCGGTGGGATCATAGGTCAGCAGCGCGTCATAATCGATGTCGTAGAGGTCGACGAGCTCGAAGCCGCCGGCATAGCGTTTTTGCACCTTGTTCCAGCTGTAATCGATGCCGACGAGCAGCTTGTGCTCGATATTGGCGCCGGTGTTGAAGTTGAACTGGAGGTTATTGTCGGTCGAAAAGACGTTCATCCGCGCGTCGCTGGCGTCCGCGATCAGGGCAATCGTCCGCCCGTTGGTGCCGTAGACCGAGAAGGGATCCTGCGGGTTCGTGTAGCTGTCGGCATAATGGGTATTATATTCAAGGTCGCTGTCGATGTAGCGCGCCTTGAGGCTGAGCTTCACATTGTCCGAGAAACGGTGCGTGATCGACCCGCCGCCCTGCAGCGAGCGGCCGTTATAGCGGTCCCAGCCAGCCTTGCCGACGAAGGTATAGCGATCGAGCTGCGCGCCCGCGACCGTGTTGGGCCGAAAGGTGCCGATGATCGGCAGGAATTGCGAGGTCGAGCCGGTGTCGTCCTCCTGATAGAGGCCGGTGAGTATGATGTCGGTGTCCGGGGTCGGCTGCCAGCGGATCGAGGGCGCGAACATCACGCGGTCGTCGGGGACATGGTCGACATAGGTGTCGGCGTCGCGCGCGCGGCCGACGAAGCGGACCGCGAGATTATCGGCGAGCGCGAGGTTGACGTCGCCCAGCACTTCCTTGCGGTCGTAGCTGCCATAGACGAGGCCCACTTCGCCGCGCGTGGTGAAGTCGGGCGTCTTGCTGACGAGATTGACGAGGCCGCCGATCGACCCCTGACCGAACAGCACCGAGGCTGGCCCGCGGACGATCTCGACGCGCGAGAAGTTGTACGGGTCCGAGGTGATCGAGGCATAGAAGCTGAAGATGTCGCGCATGCCGTCGCGGAATTGCAGCGCATCGAGCCCGCGAACGTTGAAGCCGTCGACGCGCGTGTCGCGGCCATAGGGATTGGCAAGGACACCGGCGGCATATTTCACCGTGTCGCTGATGCTGATCGCGCCCTGCGCCTCAAATTGATCGGCGGTGATGACCTTGATCGGCTGCGGCAATTCGGCCAGCGCGGTATCGGTCTTGGTTCCGGTGTAACCGGTGACGACGATGGTGTCCTCGCCGCTGCCTGCATCGCCTTCGGCCGCAGCGGCGTCAGCAGCCACGTCGGCCGACGCGGCATTGTTGACACCCTCGCCCGCCCAAGCCGGATTGATGGCAAAAGCCAGCGCGGCTGCGCCGCAAAGCGCGATCATTCGGACGGTCATAGCGTTTCCCTTTTTGCGACTCTATCTCAATTGGGAGTGGCGGCTATAGCGAACGGTTCGCAATAGCAAGCTAGTAATAATCATTTGCAATAGATCGCTCCGGTGGCCACACAGCGTTTGCGCGGGGCTCCCGAGGTCGTGCCGGCTGGGCGCGGGGCTGGAAAACAGCAGGACGGCCGCGGCGACCGACGCCGCGAGCGTACCGCCGGCAAGGCCCCAGTGCCACCGACGCCGCGCTGGCGGCTGGGCCGGCTCATCGAGGTCGTTCGCGGCTTCGCGAATGACGACGTGCGGCAACAGGGGTGTGCGAGGTCCGGCAGCAGCCCGATGGACGGGGTGCAGCAATCATGGGCAGCGCGTGCGGGCTTGCCAATTCGCGGACGCTTTTCGGCGGGATAATTTGAACACAGCTTCTGTGCCTCCGTGTCGCAACGGAGGATCAGAAACCTATGTCTTCTGGGTTTTCAGCGCCCTTGAGGGCGGTGGTGGACAGGGCTGGATTCGAACCAGCGTACGGAAACCCGGGCAGATTTACAGTCTGCTGCCTTTAACCACTCGGCCACCTGTCCATTGGGGCCCGCTTTGGGAAGCGGTCCAATGGCGAAACGAGACTTGCCTGTCAATGCCAGTCATGGGAAAGGCGCCGCATCATGAGACAATTTTCCCGTCACCGCCGCCCCGCCAGCCAAAACTCGCGCGGACAGGCCATTCGCTTCTGGGGCCGGCACGCCGTTCTGGCCGCGCTCGCCAACCCCGAACGCACGGTAAAGCGCATCTGGGGCACGCGCGAAGCCTTGGGCCAGCTCGACTTGCCGCCGGTGATTCCCATCTCTTACGCCGAGGTCACCGACCTCGCGCGACTCGTCGCGCGCGACGCGCCGCATCAGGGACTCGTGATCGAAGTCGACCCGCTCGAGGATGTTTTCCTCGGCGACCTGTTGCAGCAGGAGGTCGACGCCGACAGCAAGCGCCCGCTCATCGTCCTCGACCAGGTCACCGACCCGCATAATATCGGCGCGGTGCTGCGCTCCGCTGCGGCGTTCGACGCCGCCGCGATCGTCACGCAGGATCGCCACAGCCCGCCCGAAAGCGGCGTCATCGCGCGCTCGGCGTCGGGCGCGCTCGAAATCGTGCCGTGGGTCCGCGTCGTCAACCTGTCGCGCGCGCTCGAAGAAATCGCCGAGGCGCAATATTGGCGCATCGGCCTGATGGGCGACACCGAAACGACGCTGGGCTCGGTCCTCGACGGCAGCCGCGTCGCGCTAGTGCTGGGGTCCGAAGGCGACGGCATGCGCCACAATGTCATGGAACATTGCGACGTGCTGGCAAAATTGCCGATCTCGCCGCGGATGGAGAGCCTGAACATCTCGAACGCCGCGGCGGTCGCGCTCTACGCGGTGGCAACGGCGGGCGCCTAAGTCTTACCAAATTTCGTCATTGCGAGGAGCCGAAGGCGACGCGGCAATCCAGGGGCGGCGTAAACCGCTCTGGATTGCTTCGCTACGCTCGCAATGACGAGTGTTGGGAGATCAATCTTCCGCCGCGATCCGCACCTTCAGCCCGTCGAGCGCGTCGCTGAAGGGGATCTGGCACGACAGGCGCGAGCCTTCGTCGCGGTCAGTGGTCGAATCGAGCAGGTCGTTTTCGTCCTCGCTCATCGCGGGAAGCTGGTCGGTCGCGCCGGCCTCGACATGGACGTGGCACGTCGCGCACGAGCAGCAGCCGCCGCACAGCGCGAGCAGTTCGTCGAACCCGGCATCGCGGATATTTTCCATCACCGTCAGGCTGGTGTCGCCCTCGATCTCATGTTCGGTCCCGTCGCGCGTCACGACAATCAGCTTGGCCATGCTAGTCCCCATATCTTCGATGTTGGTGGCGCTATGTCGCGCGTTGCTTGTCAAATCAAGCGTTGCTATTGGCGACCCAAGGAACAAAAGGAGAATATGCGATGGGTCTCAGCCAGCAGCAGCTGAACGCGGGGATCGACGCGCTCGCGGCGCAGGATTCCAATTTCGCGCGCGCGCTCGGCAATGTCGGCTACCCCGAACCCCGCATCCGCGCGCGCGGCTATGCCACGCTGCTGCGTACGATCGTCGGCCAGCAGGTCAGCGTCGCCGCGGCCAACTCGATCTGGAACAAGCTGGAGGCGCAATTCGGCGAAGGCTGCCCTGCCGAGACGGTCGCCGCCGCCGACTTCGACACGCTGCGCGCGTGCGGCCTGTCGGGCCAAAAACAGGGCTATGCCAAAAGCCTCGCGCAGCTGATCCTCGACGGGGAGCTCCAGTTCGACGCGCTCCCCGCCGACGACGAGGACGCGATCGCACTGCTCACCAAGGTCAAGGGCATCGGGCGCTGGTCGGCCGAAATCTACCTCCTCTTTGCCGAGGGACGCCCCGACATCTGGCCAGCCGGCGACCTAGCGGTGCAGGAAGCCGTCGGCCGCATCTTCCAGCTCGGCGCGCGCCCGAGCGAGAAGCTGGCGCGCGAACTGGCGGAGGCATGGCGCCCGCATCGCGGCGCCGCAGCGATCTTCAGCTGGCATTGTTATAATATGGATGTGATCTGACGGGTGGAGATTCAAATTCTCGTCATTCCCGCGTAGGCGGGAATCCCGCTTCAACTCCGCTGAAGGAAAAAGCGGGATTCCCGCCTGCGCGGGAATGACGAAAGTTGAAGGTCGCGGCGACAAAACAAAAAGGCCGGGTGGAGCATCCTCCACCCGGCCTTTTTGTTGCGTATCAGCCGAAGCTTATTTCTTCGCCGCCGCCTTCTTGGCCGGAGCCTTCTTTTCGGCGGGCTTGTCTTCGGCGGCCTTCGCCGGAGCAGCCTTTTTCGCCGCAACAGGCTTTTCCTCGGCCGCCTTAGCGGGAGCGGCTTCGGCTTTCTTCGCCGGCGCCTTCTTGGCGGGCGCGGCTTCGGCGGCGTCTTCCGTCACATCGGCATTCTTGGCAGCGGGCTTCTTCGCCGCCGCCTTCTTGGCCGGCTTGTGGTCGTGGTCATGGTCGTGGCCGCAACCCGGGCCATGGACGTGGCCGCTGTCGTCATCGGCTTCGATCGCCGCTTCCAGTTCCTCGCGGGTGGTTTCGCGGTCGCTGATTTCGGCCTTTTCGAACAGGAAGTCGACGACCTTGTCTTCATACAGCGGGGCGCGGAGCTGCGCCGCGGCGAGCGCGTCCTGCTGGACATATTCGACGAAGCGCTGGCGATCTTCGGGGCGATATTGCTGCGCGGCCTGCGCGACCAGGCGCTGCATTTCCTGGCTGCTCACCTGGACGCCATGCGCCTGGCCGATTTCCGAGAGGAGCAGGCCGAGGCGGACGCGGCGCACCGCGATCGCGCGGTAATCGTCGCGGTCGTTCTCGAGTTCGGCCTTCGCCGCTTCGGGATCTTCCTCGTGGCTGACTTCATGCTCGAGCTGCTGCCAGATCTGGTTGAACTCGGCCTCGACCATCGTCGGCGGCACGTCGAAATCATGGCTCGCGGCGAGCTGGTCGAGCAGCTTGCGCTTCATATAGGTGCGCGTCAGGCCGTTCAGTTCCTGCTCGACCTGATCCTTCATCAGCTCTTTCAGCTTGTCGAGGCTTTCGAGGCCGAGCGTCTTGGCGAATTCGTCGTCGATCTTCGACGTCGCCGGAACCTTCACTTCCTTCACCGTCACGGCGAATTCGGCGGGCTGGCCCTTGAGGTCCGCAACCGGATAATCGTCCGGGAAGCTGACCTTCAGCACCTTTTCGTCGCCGACCTTGACGCCGACGAGCTGGTCTTCGAAGCCCGGGATCAGCTGCCCCGAACCGATTTCGACCGCCATGTCCTCGCCCGTGCCGCCGTCGAAGGCGACGCCGTCGACGCTGCCGGCGAAGTCGATGATGACCTGGTCGCCCGTGGCGGCCTTCTTGGTCTTCGGCGCCTCTTCAAAGCGCTTCATCTGCGCGGCGAATTCTTCGATCTTGGCCATCACGGCCTTGTCGTCGGCGGGAACGGTCAGGCGTTCGAGCTTCAGACCTTCGATCGAGGGGGTTGCGATTTCGGGCAGCACTTCGAGGCTGACGGTCAGCTCGGCGTCGTTACCGGCTTCATAGCCTTCGTCGAGCGACACGGCGGGCTGCAGCGCGGGGCGAAGCTTTTCCTTCGCCATCAGGTCGCGCACGCCGGCGTCGATCGCCTTGTTGAGCGCGTCGGCCGACAGCGCCGGGCCGTGCATCTTGCGGATCAGGTTCGCCGGCACCTTGCCGGGGCGGAAGCCGGGCATGCGGACGGTCGGGGCGATGCTCTTCACCTCGTCGTCGACGCGCGCGTCGATATCCTTGGCGGTGATGGTCACGCGATATTCGCGCTTCAGGCCTTCGTTCAGCGTTTCGACGGTCTTCATTGCCTTGGTCTTATCCTTGCTCAAAATCTCGTATCGAACCCCGCCGGAGCGGCGGAGTTCCCCATGATCCCGGCCTGCATTGCAGATTGGTGCGGGCGAAGGGACTCGAACCCCCACATCTTGCGATACTGGTACCTAAAACCAGCGCGTCTACCAATTCCGCCACGCCCGCAGGTGTTTTCGGCCGGGTGCACGAAATCGCGCGCTGCCGCGCACGCCCGTGCGGGCCGCGCGGGGCTATAGCAGACGCATCGCCGAGGGCAAGGGCACAAAGCCCGACATTTCGGCGGGGAACATGCGCCGCGCCCGTTCGTTCGGTTAACTCAAGGAGAGTGATAATGACCAACGCCGCCGACCCGCTTCCCAAGCCCGACACGATCGAACCGATGGCCCCGCCCGAACAGCCGGTGCAGCCCACCCCGCAAGAAGACCCCGCCGGCCAGCCCAGCGAAATCCCCGGCCGCCCCGGCGGCGGCGATATCGACGAACCCGGCCGCGGGCCGGACGAGGTGCCGCCGCAGCAGGTTTGATTGTCGCGAGATTGACCAGCGCCCGCTTATCGCATCACAAGCCGGCGCGCTGCATCATCGATCACCCTCGCAAAGGGAAGAGTGGGCTAGCTCGAGCCCCCAACTATACACTTCTTGGCGCTGGCAAGCGATGCCCCGATGGCAGCCAACATTGGAGATTCGGAAGTTCGCGGGTCATCGCCGTCGAAAGATATTTTTCCGCTGGCCACGCAAAATTCTTGGTCCGCGCCCGAAAGTGTCCGCCGCCAAGAAATTTCTACAGAGATTTTTCCCTTTGGCTTGGTCGAAGCTATTCCCATCCAAGAGGTGCAAAGCGAAACGTCCAGCTTCTTGATCACCCCATGCAACTGCTCGTCGCTCAGCCAAAGGGATTTCTGTCGCACCTCTTTTAGCAATGTGTCTGGCGACGGAATTCTAAGCTGGAAAACCTTGATCTTTCCCGACGGCAGACACATTAACCCCTGTTTTAGCGAGCCAATAGCCTGTTCCGGCGGAATCTGATGTTCAACGATGACTATTGTGCTTGTCGTATCCGACAATAGCATGGCTACAGCGACGACTGTTACTTGGGTTCGGATGCAGCAGGAGCAGCAACCGCATCGGTTTGCGGAGCGACGCTCGCCGTTTCGGCCACGGGCTCTGGTGCGCGAGGCTTTGCGCTCTCAAGCGCTGCGGAACGCACGAAAATAGCCTGATCGACTTTTTCGAACGCCTGCTGATAAACCGATTGATCGAGAATTGGCTCTTCGTCCTGATTGGATCCGAAGCCATTGGACGACGCCTTCGTCATCACGAAGTTTAGCCTCACCTTCGTGAATTTAGGCCCGATTTCTTCGATAAAAGCAGATACGACCGGCGTTTTCTTGGAACGACCAAAGCCGACGAAGGGCATCCATGTTGTCTTACCATTGGTCGAAGCAGTTCCAGTGATAAGACCGGTTTCTTTATCCGCCGATCCAATACGATATCCGGAATCTTGTAGAACGGTCATTACCGACGAGAATACGATTGACTTGTCGGATTCAAAGTCTCGCGTTTGCATCTGCTGAATAGCCAAAGGGCTCAATTCAGGCTGTTTTTTTGCTGAAGCTACAGGCGAAGCGAGAACAAATGCGACGGATAAAAGAGCGGAAGCGCCAATGCGGTAAAGAGTCATTTTAGTGGGCCTTAGAAAGAGCTGCTGCGGCTACGGAAATCGGAAACGACACCGTTGGAATCGAATTTGATGATGAGCGTCATCGATCTCGAGGACTGTTCCGACTTGCTCTTCTTCTTGCCGAAGCCAAGTCCACCTCCAGCACCTACGCCCCCCCCGCCGCCGCCGACGAGCATCCCGATCGAGAAGCCGCTCGATTTGTCTGCGGTCACAGTCGCATGGCGATCATAGACCCATACCTCACGCCCACTACCGTCAATGGTGGTGACGTTAGGGCCGCCAAATGTTTCCAAAATATCCGACTGTCGCGTCTCCCCCACTCGAACAGTCATTTGAACCATTCCGTGGGTCAGCGTGTTAGCCGAATCAGCCGGCACGTCCTTGGCATATGCCGACGTGCCGGCAGCCGCGAGGGCCAAGGCCGACGCCAGTATAGTCTTTTGGATCATCAGAATCCCCCTTACCCACCTTCTTATTCAGGTTGATAGTTCGGGTCAAATACTTGCGGTATGGCGTATTACTCCACGGCGGATTCGTTACGTCGCTCGCCGCGCCATCCCTTCTAGCCGCAACAAGAAGGCGGCCCGACGGACGAATTCCTCACCCCAGCGCCTTTTTCAGCAATTCATTGACCACCTGCGGGTTCGCCTTGCCCTGCATCGCCTTCATCGTCTGCCCGACGAAGAAGCCGAACAAAGCCTCCTTGCCGCCCTTATACTGCTCGACCTTGTCGGCATTGGCGGCCAGAATCTTCGCGATTTCACCCTCGATCGCGCCGGTGTCGCTCGTCTGTTTCAGGCCGTCGCGCTCGACGATCACGCCCGCCGCATCGCCGCTTTCGAGCATCTTTTCGAATACCGCCTTGGCAATCGTGCCCGAAATCGTGCCGTCGGCGACGAGGCCGAGCAGTTCGGCGGCGTGCGCGGGCGAAACAGGCGAATCCGAAATGTCGCGGCCCATGCGGTTGAGCGCACCGAACAATTCGCTCGTCACCCAGTTCGCCGCGGCAACGGGCTTCGCGCCCGCATCGAGCAACGTATCGAACCAGCGCGCCGCCTCGACCTCGGCGGTCAGCACATCGGCGTTATACGGCGAAATCCCCGCCGCCAGATAGCGCGCGCGCTTGGCGTCGGGCAGTTCGGGCAGGCTCTCGCGGCACTCGGCCAAAAACGTATCGTCGAGTTCGAGCGGCAGCAAGTCGGGATCGGGGAAGTAGCGATAATCATGCGCATCTTCCTTCGACCGCATCGAGCGCGTCTCGCCCCGGTCGGGATCGTACAGCCGCGTCTCCTGCACCACGGTGCCGCCGCTTTCGATCAGCGCGACCTGGCGCTTCGCCTCGCCCTCAATCACCGCCATCACGAAGCGCACCGAATTGACATTCTTCGTCTCGGTGCGCGTCCCGAATTCGTCGCCGGGCTTGCGGACCGACACGTTCACGTCGGCGCGCATCGAGCCCTCTTCCATATTGCCGTCGCACGAGCCGACATAGCGCAGGATCGAGCGCAGCTTGCGCACATAGGCCCCGGCCTCGGCGGGCGAGCGCATGTCGGGGCGCGAGACGATCTCCATCAGCGCGACGCCCGAGCGGTTGAGGTCGACGTACGACATCGTCGGATGCTGGTCGTGCATCAGCTTGCCGGCATCCTGCTCGACATGGATGCGCTCGACCCCGATCACCTTCGCTTCGGGCAGTCCCGCCTTCTCGTCAGCCTCGATCGTCAGCGAACCTTCGCCGACAATCGGATGATAAAGCTGCGAAATCTGATAACCCTGCGGCAGATCGGCATAGAAATAATTCTTGCGGTCGAACCGTGAATATTTGTTGATCTGCGCCTCGATCGCCATGCCCGTGCGCACCGCCTGGCGAATGCACTCGCGGTTCGGCACCGGCAGCATGCCGGGCATCGCCGCGTCGACCAGCGACACCTGCGTGTTGGGTTCGGCCCCGAACGCCGTCGCGGCGCCCGAGAACAGCTTGGCGTTGGAGGTGACCTGCGCATGGACCTCGAGGCCAATCACGACCTCCCACTCGCCGGTTTCGCCCTTGATGCGATAGTCAGACATTACTTACTTCCTTTGTGTCCCTGCGAAGGCAGGGACCCATCACCCACCGTTTCGACCTGCACCATCCGGAGATGGACCCCTGCCTTCGCAGGGGCACAGACCAAATTACCACCACTTCTCCGCCCGCGCTGTAAACCCCGCCCGCTCTTCAATAGCCAGCCCCGCGTTGAGCACGCCCTGCTCGTCGAATGCCTTGCCGATGATCTGCAGCCCCAGCGGCAGCCCTTCGCGGTTCAGCGCCGCGGGGACCGACATCGCGGGCAGCCCCGCGAGGCTCGCGGGCACGGCGAACACGTCGTTGAGGTACATCGACAGCGGGTCGGCGGTCTTTTCGCCCAGCCCGAACGCCGCCGACGGCGCGGTCGGCGCGAGGATCACGTCGCACACCCCGAACGCCGCCTCGAAATCGCGCGCGATCAGCGTCCGCACCTTCTGCGCCTGCGTATAATAAGCGTCGTAAAAGCCCGCCGACAGCACATAGGTGCCGATCATGATCCGCCGCTTCACCTCTGGCCCGAAACCATCGGCACGCGTCGCGGCATACATATCCTGCAACCCCGCCCCTTCGGGCAAATCACGCAAACCGTATCGCACGCCGTCATAACGCGCGAGGTTCGACGACGCCTCGGCGGGCGCGATGATATAGTAAGCGGGCAGCGCATATTTGGTGTGCGGCAGGCTGATCTCGACGACGGCGGCCCCCGCATCCTTCAGCATCGCGATGCCCGCATCCCACATCGCATCGATGTCGGGATCGATGCCCTCGAGACGATATTCCTTGGGAATACCGACCGTCTTGCCCCCCAGATCGCCCGACAAAGCCGCTTCCCAATTGGGCACGGGCAGGTTCAGGCTCGTCGCATCCTTCGGATCGAAACCCGCCATATTCTCGAGCATGATCGCGCAATCCTTGACGTCGCGCGCCATCGGTCCCGCCTGATCGAGCGAGCTCGCGAACGCCACGATGCCCCAGCGCGAGCAGCGGCCATAGGTCGGCTTGATCCCCGAAATCCCCACGAACGCCGCGGGCTGGCGGATCGAGCCGCCGGTGTCGGTTCCCGTCGCCGCGGGGCACAGCCGCGCCGCGATCGCGGTCGAGCTGCCGCCCGACGAGCCGCCCGGCGCGAGCGCGGCATTGCCGCCATCCTTGCGTCGCCACGGCGAAATCACATTGCCGAAATAGCTCGTCTCGTTCGACGACCCCATCGCGAACTGGTCGAGATTCAGCTTGCCGAGCATGCCGCAACCCGCATCCCACAGCTTCGCCGAGACGGTCGATTCATAACGCGGGACGAAGCCTTCGAGCATATGGCTCGCGGCGGTCGTCTGGACGCCGTTCGTCGCGAACAGATCCTTCATCCCGATCGGCACGCCCGACAGCGGCTTCAGCGTCCCCGCCGAACGGTCGGCATCGGCCGCCTTCGCCGCAGCGAGCGCATGTTCGGGCGTCTCGACGATAAACGCATTCAGCGCCTTCGCGCCCGCGACATTGGCGTTAAACGCCTCGGCGACCTCGACGGCGCTGAAATCGCCCGCGCGGTGCCCGTCGCGGATCTGCGCGACGGTCAGGTTGGTCAACTCGGTCATTATTCGATCACCTTGGGAACACCAAAGAAGCCGTGCTGCGGTGCCGGCGCATTCGCCAGCACATCGTCACGGCGGCCGCCGCCGGTCAGCGGGTCGGCGTCGACGACATCGTCGCGCAGCCGCAGCACATTCGGGATCACCGCGGTCATCGGCTCGACCCCGGTCACATCGACCTCGCCGAGTTGTTCGACCCAGCCCAAAATGCCGTTCAATTCGCCTTCCATCGCGGCGGCTTCGGCATCGCTGATCGCGATGCGCGCCAGCGACGCGATTTTCCTTACTGTTGCCTGATCGATTGACATGATCGCCCTAACTTTAACGAAGCCGCGCCGCTAGCATCCTAGCCAGCGCGCTTCAAGGCGCGCCTACTCGAAATCGCCGCCCACCGGCTTGCCGTTCACAAAAACCTGGCGACGCGTCACCGTTCGCACTTCGACCCCGCCCCGTTCCAGATCGTCGACGGTCAATTCGCGTCGCTTCTGTTCGGCTGGATCGCTTCCCTCATAATAGTCGCTCCACTTCTTCGTTGTGGGGTCGATGGCGAAGTGCGTCAGCATGCCGCTATGCGAAACGACCGCGACACGGCTGTCGCCGACCCATTGCACGATACAGGGCGCCGTGCGGCAAAAGCTCCGCTGGCCGAGCAACGCATAGAGTTCGGCAGGCAGCGGCCGGGTCGACGGAAAAACACGCACTTTCTCGTCGATGCTGCGCGCGCCAAAGGCGGCATCGCGCGCCGTCATCTGCTCGCCGTCGCGGTGGAGCGCCCAACGGTCCCGTGCCTTCAGCGCCCAGGTCGCGAGGCCCGCCTTCGTCTTGTCGGCCGACTTCGCAATTTCCCCCAGCGCTGTGCGGCCACTCGGCCCGAAATCGAACGCCATCGCCGCCCAGTCGAACTTCTCGGCCGGCACCGCTCCCGATTTCAGCCGCGCCAGCTGATCGCGCGTCGAAATCGCACCGAAATCCATGATCGGCAGCGCAAGGAACAGCGCAAGCAACGCCAGCCCGATCGCGAGCTTCTGTTGCAGCGGCCGCAGCCAGTCGTCGAAATCGCGCCGCCCCTTCACCACCGCCCACACGCCCGCAATCCCGTACGCGAGCGCGATCACCGCCGCGATCACGCCCCAAATGCGCTCGGGGGTCCAGCCGTACTGGATCACGCGCAAATGCATCGAGTAAAAGGCGATCGCCGCCAGCGGCAGCACCGCAACAACCAGCACCGGCGCCGCCCAGCGCAGCACCCGGCTCGTCGCGCGATCATCGCTGCCATTGCCGATCACCGCATTGGCGAGCAGCACCGCGAACGCCGCCGCCGCCATCATCACCGCCGCGGTCGAAAAGCCCGAATCCCACAATTTCTGCAGCCCCGTCCCGGCGAGCGAAAGCAGGAACAGCACCAAAGCAACCGCCAGCACCGGCGCCAGCACCGCCAGCACCATCATCACCAGCCGCTGCAAGGTCGAAACCAGTCTGTCGCGCTCGCGCAGCAGCCCAACCGCGCCGCCGAACGCCGCGCCCCCCAGCATCAAGCCGAACCATTCGTCGTTCAGCAGGTCGAAGATCAGGTTGATCCCGATCAGCTTGAACATCTGCCCGATCAGCACGACGAGCAGGAAGGTGATGCCGACGAACGCCAGGCTTGCCGCGCCGATCACCGCGTCGGTCCACGCATGGCTGTGGAGCCGCGCATATGGCATCTGCCACAGCTTCCAGAACCGCCAGTCGGGCGCCACGTCGCGCCGCGTCTGGAACAGCGGCGTCGCGACGAGCACCGCGAGGATTCCCGACCAGAAAGGCCATTCGATCGGCGATCCGCCGAAATTATAGCCCGCCGAATGCCAGGTGATCAGCCCCATCACCGCGCCCCAGAGCAGCGCGAAACCCAGCGCCCACAGCCAGCGGCGCAGTTCGACGCCGAGCACGAAGACTATGGTCGCAATCGCCACGAACGCCGCGAGCGCGTCGAGCAACGGCGCCGGCTCGGCGACATATTGGCGATCGACGAGCATATGGAACAACAGCCCCGCTACGGCGCAGATCGCCGCCATGATCCACGGGCGCAGCGGCCAGGGCGGATCATTGTCGTCGAGGCGTGCCGAGGAACCAGTGGACTGGGGGAACGAATCGGCGGCGGCGCCGGTTGCAGGTGCATCGGTCATGCGCATATCTGGGCTTGTTTCATGACGCGCGGCAAGCCAAAGCTGCGCCGGAACCCGCAATAAATAGGGACAGTCCCTATTTAATTCTGAGAGACTTTCGAATGCTTTCGCGCCGCGCCGATTAAATAGGGACTGTCCCTATTTATTGTCCCGCCGGCAAAGATCTCCCCTCCCCCATGGAGCGCCCATTTGGCCCGCAAATTTCTCTACCTTATCGCTGCCATCATCCTGCTGATCGTCGCCGCCGGGGTCGTGTACCAGCTCTTCCCGGGCTGGATCGCGCGCACCGCCTTTGTCCCCAGCACCGAATTCAAGCCGCAGGCGGCGGTCGCGCCCAACGCCTATGACGACCCCAAAATGTGGTTCGCGCGCCCGGGCATGGAAAAGGACCCGTCGGCGTGGCGCCCCGCCGCCGACGGCAGCGAAACCCCCGGCACCGAAGACGCCGAGACGCAGGCAGGCCAGATCATTCCGCCCGCCAACGCCGCGACCGCCACAGCCGAAGCCGCGACGCCGAAGGGCGACGCCGCGGTCTTCTTTGTCCACCCGACGAGCTATTACAGCCGCTCGAGCTGGAACGCCCCGCTGGAGGACCGCGATTCCGACCACCGCGCCAACCTTTTCGTGCAGGGCATGGCGAGCGCCTTTGCCGACGCGGGCGAAATCTGGGCGCCGCGCTACCGCCAGGCGACGCTCGGCGCCTTCCTCGCGCAGGACCGCGTGACCGCGGGCAAGGCGATCGATTCGGCCTATCGCGACGTCGCGGAGGCGTTCGACGCCTTCCTTGCCGCGCAGCCGAAGAATAAACCGATCATCCTCGCGGGCCACAGCCAGGGCGCGCTGCACCTGACGACGCTGCTCAAGAACAAAATCGCGGGCACTCCCCTCGCGAAGCGCATCGTCGCGGCGTACGTCATCGGCTGGCCGGTCAGCCTCGACACCGACATCGCCGGGCTCGGCCTCCCCGCCTGCCAGACCCCCGAGCAAAAGGGCTGTATCGTCGGCTGGGCGACCTTCGCGGAGCCCGCCGATCCCGCGATGGTCACCGCCGCCTATGACGGCACGATCGGTTTCGACGGCCGCCCGCGCGCCGAAACGCGCATGCTCTGCACCAACCCGCTCACCGGCATCCCCGACACCGAAGCGCCGGCGGAAGCCAATATCGGCACGCTGAAACCCACCGAAGGCTTCAAGTCGGGGTCGCTGATCGCGGGCAAGATAGGCGCGAAATGCGACGACACGCGCGGCTTCCTGATGATCGGCGACGCCGATATCGCGAAAAATTACGTCGTCGCGGGCTATGTCCTGCCCGGCAACAACTACCATGTTTACGACATCACCCTCTTCTGGGCGAACGTCCGCGCCGACACCCTCCGCCGCCTCGCGACGTACGAGGGCAAGCCGTCGCCGGTGCCAGCTGCGGCGGCGCCGGAGCCGGAGACGCCTCCCACCCCACTTTTGCCGCCCCGGACTTCGGCCGCCAATAAATAGGGACTGTCCCTATTTATTTCGCCTGCGGATTCCCGCCCGCACGATCGGTTGCGATTAAATGGGGACTGTCCCTATTTATTGGCTCCCTCGACGGCGGGTGATGCGGAAGGGTAAGGAAGGCCGCAATGATCACCACCGCCGCCCCCGACTTCGCCGCGCACTTCCCGAACGGCGGCCGCATGATGGGGCTCGATGTCGGCACCAAGACGATCGGCGTCGCCTTCTGCGATATGAACTGGAGCTTCGCGACCCCCGACAAGACGATCATCCGCAAGAAATTCTCGGTCGACCTCGAAATCTTGAAAGCCCTGGTCGCGCAGCACAATATCGTCGGCCTCGTCGTCGGCCTGCCGCTTAACATGGACGGCACCGACAGCCCGCGCACGCAAAGCACGCGCGCCTTCGCGCGCAACCTCGCGCCGCTCGCCCTCCCCCTGCTGCTGTGGGACGAACGCTGGTCGACCGCCGCGGTCGAGCGCGCGATGATCGCCGCCGACGTCAGCCGCGCCAAACGCGCGACACGCATCGACAGCGCCGCCGCCGCCTTCATCCTGCAAGGCGCGATCGACGCGATGACGCGCGGTTGACCGGCTATTTCGCGGCCTGGCTGATCGCTGCCAATGGCGTCGCGTTCGTGCTGATGATCCTCGACAAGAAATTCGCCGAAAGCGGCGCACGGCGCATCTCCGAACGCACCCTGCTCGGCTGGGCCTGGCTCGGCGGCGCGCCCGGCACCTTCGCCGCCTCGCGCCTCTTCCGCCACAAGACCCGCAAACGGCCGTTCGCGAGCAAAATGACGATGCTCTGCGCCACCGAAATCGTCCTGCTCGGGCTTTGGATGCTCGGGTTTCTCGACCCACTACTCCATTCTTAGCATGTATCCCCGCGAAGGCGGGGACCCAGAGCGTCCATATGCTGTCTTCCAACGCTCTGGATCCCCGCCTTCGCGGGGAAACGAGAAAGAGGTCGATGTACGATTTTCGCACGCAACAACTTGCGATTTTCACCGCGCCTGCGTAGACGCTCGGCTTTAATGACAAGCTCCACACTCCGACCCGCCAGCGACTATCCGCCCGGCGGCGATGCCTTTCGCCATCGCCACCTGATCGGCATCGCCCAGCTGACCCCATGGGAGATCAGCTACGTCCTCGACGCCGCCGAACAATGGGTCGACCTGAACCGCAGCGGCGCCGCGAAGCACGACGACCGGCTTGCGGGCCTCACGATCATCAACGCCTTTTTCGAAAATTCGACGCGCACGCTTCTGTCGTTCGAAATCGCCGGCAAGCGCCTCGGCGCCGACGTCGTCAACATGCACGCCGCGCAGTCGAGCGTGAAGAAGGGTGAGACGCTGATCGACACCGCGATGACGCTGAACGCGATGCGCGCCGACGCGATGGTGATCCGTCACGGCAGCTCGGGCGCGGTCCAGCTCATCGCCGACAAGGTCGACTGCCCCGTGCTCAACGCGGGCGACGGCCGCCACGAACATCCGACGCAGGCATTGCTCGACGCGCTGACGATCCGCCGCCGCCTCGGGCGCGTCGAGGGGCTGACCATCGCCATCTGCGGCGACGTCCTCCACAGCCGCGTCGCGCGCTCGAACATTCTCGCGCTGACCCTGCTCGGCAACGAGGTGCGCGTCGTCGCGCCTCCGACGCTCACCCCGCCCGCGATCGACCGCATGCACGTCACCACCTTCACCGACATGGACGAGGGCATCAGGGACGCCGACGTCGTGATGATGCTCCGCCTCCAGAACGAACGCATGGACGGCGCGTACCTGCCCAGCGCGCGCGAATATCACGCGCTCTACGGCCTCACCGAGAAACGCCTCGAAAGGGCCAAGCCCGATGCGATCGTCATGCACCCCGGCCCGATGAACCGCGGGGTCGAAATCGACAGCAATGTCGCCGACGATCCCGTCCGCTCGACGATCACCGAACAGGTCGAAATGGGCGTCGCGGTGCGCATGGCGTGCCTCGACATATTGACCCGCCGCAAGCGGGGAGTCGCCGGATGGAACTGAAGCCGCTCCACATCGTCAATGCGCAGCTGATCGACGGCGACACGCCGCGCCCGGGCAGCCTGCTCGTCACGGGCGGTCGCATCGCCGCGCTCGACCCGACCGAGCTTCCCGAAGGCACCGAAACCGTCGACGCCAAGGGCCAGTGGCTCGCGCCCGGGATCATCGACCTCGGCGTCTTCGCGACCGACAAGCCCGCCTTCCACTTCGGCGGTATCACGCGCGCCGCGCTGATGCCCGACAACGGCCCGCTCGACGGCGCCGGGCTGGTCGAGCGCGCGGCGAAAGCCGGCAAGCCCGATCTCTGGGTCCACCCGCTCGCCGCCGCCACAAAATGCCTCGCGGGCACCGAACTCGCCGAAATCGGCCTGATGAAACAGGCGGGCGCCCGCGCGATCGCCACCGGCCGCGCGCGCATTACCGACAGCGGCGTGATGCGCCGCGTGCTGTCCTACGCCGCGTCGCTCGGCCTCGTCACGATCATCCATGCCGAGGACGAAGGGCTGACCGCCGGCGCGGTCGCGACCGACGGCGAGATGGCGACGCGCCTCGGCCTCGCCTCCGCCCCCGCCATCGCCGAGGCGATCGCGATCGCGCGCGACCTCGCGCTCGTCGAGGAAACCGGCGCGCCCGTGCATTTCCGCCAGGTCACCACCGCGCGCGGGCTCTCGCTTGTTCGCGAAGCCAAGGCGAAGGGGCTGCCCGTCCTCTGCGGCATCACCCCCGCGCACCTGCTGCTCTCCGACACCGCGATCGGCGATTTCCGCACCTTCGCGCGCCTGTCACCGCCGCTCCGCAGCGAGGACGACCGCCACGCGTGCCTCGCCGCAATCGCCGACGGCACGATCGACATCCTCGCCTCGGGCCACGACCCGCGCGGTCCCGAGGACAAGCGCCTGCCCTTTGCCGAGGCCCAGCCCGGCATGGCCGGCGCCGAAACTTTGCTCGCGCTCGGCCTTGGTCTGGTCCGCGACGGTCATATCTCGCCCGGTCGCCTGTTCGAACTGCTCGCGGCCACCCCCGCCTGCCTGCTCGGCGTCAACGCCGGGACACTCGCGGTGGGCAAGGAAGCCGACCTTATCCTCGTCGATGAGGGCACGCCGTGGCAGGTCGACGCCAAGAAGATGGCGGCCTGGGCGGGCAACACGCCCTTCGACGGCATGCCCGTACAGGGCCGCGCGACGATGATGTGGAAGGGCGGATTGCGGATTCGTTAGGTCGGCTTAGGGGTAGGAAGCAGTCGTTTACCGATCCTCGCTAGGGTCAGCGCAGACCACTAAGGCCGTGGGTGCGGATGTCCGACCCAAGACCGCAGCCGCTCCTAGTGTGGAAGTCCGTTGCGATCCGAGTAGGCTATTGGAGAAAATATGACGGGCGCTTCAGCGGAAAATCATTGGGAGATGCGCATCGAAAGGCGAGTTCCTCTTAAACGCCATGTAGCCTACCGCGTATTGACGGGCCGCATCGCCGAATGGTGGTGGCATCCATCTTCCCACCCCGTTTCTGACATTCTTGTCGATTGGCGGGCGAACGGAATTTTTCAGGCAAAGGCAGATGGATCCGACGCTGTGCAGGAAGGGATCATTCTAGAAAAACGTCCGGGATGGTACTTCTACATGACCGACGCTCTCCGATATTCGGGCCGTCCAGGAACGCCTTCAATGGTTGGATTTTGGAGCGTCGGGAGTTCAGACGCAGGCTTTTCTACGCATACTGCTGTAATCCGTCACTTTTCAGAAGCGGACTATCAACAGAACCTCGCGCTAGGATTTGAGCAGGGATGGAACGAGGCGGCCGATCGATTTGTAAAACTCTGCGAAGAAGGAATTCACTGACATTGGCGGAATCGATACGGCCACAACCGGTCGAAACCCGCACTCAAACAAAAGAGGCGCAGCCATTCGGCCACGCCCCTCCCCCTTATCCGGGTAAAGTCTTTTAGCGCGAAGCGAGCTGCATCGGGCCGGCCTTCGACGCCCACTGGATCGCCTCGCCGCCGCCCATCGCGCGGATGAAACAGGTCTGGCCGTGCGCCTTCAACTCGTTGCACAGGCTCGTCGCGTCGGCGCGCGTCGCCAGGCCGTTGACCGTCAGGCGATAGAAGGTGCGCCCCTTCACATTCGCGGCATGGCTCGACGCCGGGAAACTCGCCAGCATGGCGCTCCGCTTTTTCAGCGTGCCCCATTTTTCCCTGGCGATGCCCAGGCTGTCATAGGCGCCCAGTTGCACCGCCCAGCCGCTCGGCTTTTTCGCGTCGAAACCCATCGCCTTCGGGATCAGCACGGTCGCAAGCTCGATCGCCTGCTTCTGCGCGGGACGGACACGCCCTTCGCCGGCAATGCGCGGTGCGGCGCGATAGGGCGCGGCATCGGCGAGGATCACTTCGCCCGCCGGTTTCGGCTGCGGTAATTCGGTCACCGGCACGACGCCGTCGGCGCCTCGCGTGGGCATCGGCAATTCGACGCTGCGGATCGCGCTGCTCGCGTCGGCAAGGACGGGCGGCGGCGGCGCATAGTCCGCGACCGGCGCCGGGTCGGCGCTCGCGAGCTGGACTGCGGGCGCGGCCGCGGCCATTTGCGGGGCGCCGAAATTGCTGAGCGCGAGCTGGACCGGCATGCCGGCATCCTGCCGCACCTTCGTCCCGATCAGGCTCGCGACGCGCATCTGCGCATCGGGCTGTTCGGCCAGCTTCGACCATTCGGCCATCCGCCCTTCGAGCTTGGCGATCGACAGATCCTGCGAAGCGAGGATGCGCGCCTGCGCCCAGCGGCCCGACAGCGCGAACGCCAGCGCCAGATTCTGCCGCGTCCGTGCCCCGGCGCCTTCGGCGCGCGCGGCTTCGCTCAGCACATAGATCGCGCCTTCATTGTCCCCGGCGAGCGCGAGCGCCAGCCCGAGGTCCGAAGCCGGCACCACCACGCGATGCTCGGTCAGCAGCGTGACGGCTTCCCTGCCCTTGCCCTGCGCAATCTGCGCGAGCGCCAGCGAAAGCACCGTATTGCCATCGCTCGCGCCGAGCTCGATCGCCTCGGTCAGCGCCGCGGTCGCCGAGGCGAAGCGCCCGTCATTGAGGTACGCCTGGCCCAGCAGCGCGCGATAGCTTGCATCGCGCGGGCTGCCCGCAACCGCGGCTTCGGCCAGGCCGACCGCCTTGCTGGCTTTCCCGGCTTCGAGCGCGACACGCGCCTGGTCGGCCGACTTGGCGGCGATTGCGGGCTTGCCGGCGGCGCGCGACGGCGCGTCGGCCATCTTGCCCATGCCGCTGCATCCGGTGGCCACGCTCAGGACAAAGCCCGAAAAGGCCAGGTTCATCAGCATCTTGCGGTTCATGACAGGTCCCCCTCTTGTTTCTTCAGCGCTGTCCGCGCACCGGGCGCGTGGCCGGCAAGCGGCTCGCCATCGCGTCGATTTCGGGCAGCGAAGACAGATATTCGTCGAGCAGGTCGGTCAGGATCACCTGCGACGACCGGTTCGTCACCGCACTGGCGAGGCGCAGGCGCAGATGGCGCTCGGCATCGAGGCGCAGCGTGAAGGCCGCCTTTTCGCGGGCCCTGAGGGCGCGCGGTGCCTTTTCCTTCTTTGGAGCGGGCGCCGGGCGTGCCTCGACCTTGCGCGCCACCGCGGCGACGCGTTCGATCAGCGATTCCTGCTGGCGGACGATTTCCGGAACTTCGGGGGCTTCGGCCTCATACTGGTCGGCGCCAAACTGGTCGGCGCCATAATCGTCGCCCAGTCCGGCGCGTTCGGCCGCGAATTCGGCGCCATATTCGGGCGTCAGTTCGTGACCGGCGCTGTCGTCGACCGCATGTTCGGCCTCGACATTATGCGCCAGCACCGATCCGGTGAGCAGCGGCTTCAAATCGAGCATCCGCGCCGGTTCGGCCGACTGGTCGGGATCGACATCATAACCCATGTCGTTCCAGCCCAGGTCGTCGTAACCGCCGGGGTTGAGGGGTGCGGGGCCGCTACCGAGCGGCTGGCGGCGCATGGCGGGACGCGCTCCGCCCTTGCGGGCAAGGAGGCCAGCGCTCAGCGATGCGAGGGGTTTTGGTTCGCCCATGGTTCCCGTACTCCCCGTCACTGGCCAGCGATGCGGCGGCCGAAGCCACCACCCATCGGGCGAACCGCACCATAATTGCCCTGTGTCGGCAACGGCGCGGCAAATACGGTCCGGCGGAAATTCTTTTCGAGGCGGTCGTTCATATAGGTCCACAGCTGGCGGATCTCGTCGGCCGAGCGTCCGTTGGGATCGACTTCCATCACCGTGCGGCCGTCGATCATCGACGCGGCATAATCGGTGCGGTGATGCAGCGTGATCGGGGCGACGGTGCCGTGTTGCGACAGCGCGACCGCGGCTTCGCTGGTGATCTTGGCCTTGGGCGTCGCGCCGTTGACAACGAACACCAGCGGCTTGCCGGCGCGTTCGCACAGGTCGACGGTGGCGCCGACGGCGCGCAGGTCGTGCGGGCTGGGCCGCGTCGGGACGACGATCAGCTCGGCGACCGAAATCACGCTCTGGATCGCCATGGTGATCGCCGGCGGGGTATCGATGACGGCCAGCTTGAACCCCTGCTGGCGCAGGATTTCGAGGTCGGAAGCCAGCCGGGCGACCGTGGTCTGGGCGAACGCCGGAAGGTCGGTTTCACGCTCGTTCCACCAGTCGGCGAGCGAGCCCTGCGGATCGATGTCGATCAGAACGACGGGGCCGGCGCCCGCAAGCTGCGCCTGCACCGCCAGGTGCCCCGACAGCGTGGTCTTTCCCGACCCGCCTTTCTGTGAAGCCAATGCCAATACGCGCACTGCGTTACCCCCTCGGAAATCCAAAATTCGGCGAAGGGATGCCATGCGGGGCGCTAAAATTGGGTTAACGATGATAAAAAGAGGGTGAACGACTTGCTCGCGAATATGGTAAACGCTCCCCTAAGAAAAACTTGTACCAGAACGGATCAAGTTCGCCGTCGGCGCTTTTGTCGCTAACGCCGTGTTAGCCAATTGGCGTTATAAAGACCCCGGGGACTGCAGCCGGCCTCACGCGGCGCAAGTCATTGGAGAATAAGATGCGTTCTTTCCGCACCGTCCTTTCGCTGGCTCTGCCGCCGCTCGCGGCATCGATGCTGGCGGCGCCCGCCCATGCCGACGTCAAGGACGGCGTCGATGCGTGGCAGGTGGGCAATTATGCGGCCGCCGTCGCCGAATGGCGCCCGCTCGCCCTCGCCGGCGACGCCGATGCGCAGTTCAATCTCGGCCAGGCGTATAAACTCGGCCGCGGCGTCCCCGCCGACCTCGTACAGGCGGAGGCGTGGTATCGCCGTGCCGCGAAACAGGGGCATTTGCAGGCGGAGGATAATCTCGGCCTTGTGCTCTTCACCGCGAATCGCCGCACAGAGGCTATGCCGTTCATCATCAACGCGGCCGCGCGCGGCGAACCGCGCGCGCAATATGTCCTCGGCACCGCCCATTTCAACGGCGACCTGGCCGCGCAGGATTGGCCGCGCGCTTATGCGCTGACCAAGCGCGCGAGCGACGCCGGGCTCGGCGTTGCGTCCGCGCGCCTTGCGCAGCTCGACAATCTGATCCCGCTCGACCAGCGCCAGCGCGGCCTCGCGATGCTCCCCGAAATGGAGCGCGGCGAACAGCAGGCACGCCTCGCCGCAGTGGGCGCTGCGGCGCCGCCCGCGCCCAAACCCATGCCGGCCGCCTCGCGGGTGAAGGTCGCGAGCCTGCCCGCCTCGACCCCCGGCACCCGCTACACGCCGCCGCCGGTGATCGACACGCCGCCCGCCGTCAAACCCGCGCCCGCACCTGTCCGCGGCGTCGCGGTGGCCTCATCGCCCGTCGCGAGCGCCGCCGCTGCAGCCGCCGCCGAAGCGACCGCCAACGCCGCCGCCGCGACCGCCCGCCCCGGCACGACCTATGCCGCGCCGCCCGAAAGCGGCAAGCTGCCGCCGAAGGCGGAACCCGCAAAGCCCGCGCCAAAGCCCGTGGAACCCAAGCCCGCACCGGCGAAAGCCGCACCCGTCGCGACCGCGGCAGCCGCCCCGGCGCCGGTCCGCGTCCACAATGGCACCGCCAGCCCCTGGCGCGCGCAGCTCGGCGCCTTCGGCGTCGAAGCCAACGCCCGCAATCTCTGGGCCGCGCTCGAAAAGAAGAATGCGGCCTTCGCCGGCCGCACGCCCTATCTCGTCAAGAGCGGCAAGCTCACCCGCCTCCAGGCCGGCGGCTTCGCCAACAAGGGCGAAGCCGAAAGCTTCTGCGCCGCGGCGCGCAAGGGCGGCCAGACCTGTCTGGTGGTCGATAAATAGCGAATGCTCCTCCCCGTGGCGACGCTGCGGGGAGGCATTCCGCCGAGAACTTGTCCGGCCTCAAAAAATCTCCATGTCGCCCGGCTCCTCGATCGTCGCGGGCGCGGCGGGGCGCCCCATCGCGAAACGAACCGTCTCGACGCAGCCGGTCGCGCCTTGCGGCGATGGCTCGGCGCGGGCGTTCTGGATGATGGTCAATGCCGCCTGACCAAAGTCAGCAGCGGGCTGCGCCGCGACCACCTTCGCATTGCCGATGCCGCCCCACGGCGCGACATCATAGGTGACGATGGCCCAGCCCTCGATCGCGCGCCGCCGCCACGGCTCGGGAAACCGGGTTGCCAGCGGCCGGCTCCAGCGCGATTTAGCCGGGCAGTTGCTGCCCTCGGGACGCAGGCTCTGCTCGGTGGGAGCAGGCGGCGCCGCCAATGTTCCGGGCGCCTTCCAGTAAGGGTAGCGGCACCCAGTCCGTGCCCCGCCGGTAAAGCGCGAATCCCCGACAGCCTTCCGCGCAGCGGCATCGAGCGCCTTGTTGCCGGTGCCGAACAGCGTCTCCATCCCGACCGGCGCGCCCTTGCCGTCGGTGTCATAACCAACAAGCGACCAATCCTTCACGCCCGGCGTACCCGGCAGCTTGTCGAAGTCGGGGAACGCGCGCAGCAGCGGCTGCGGAAAGGGTGCCGCGATGCAATTGCCCGCGCCCCTCAGGCGATCCCACCCCTCCTTTGGCAACGGCCGCGACGTCGGCGTCATCGTATAGGATGCCAAATCTTCGAGCGCCGCTTCGCCCAGCGCCCTGACCTCACCGCTATAGGCGATGCGGCAATTCTTGCGCGCGCCGGCGACGAAGCGGCTCGCGGCAAGCGCCGGCGCCACGTCGCCCGAAAAACCGGTGCTTCCCTTGTTGTCGCGCACGATCGACAGCGGCCGTCCGGCGGCATCGATCTCGAACGCATAAGACATCGACGGCATTTTTGTCGCGGGGCCAAAGCTCAACTCGCCCAGCGGACGGCGCAACATGACGTGCGTCACCTGCCTCCCGTCGCATTGCGCCTCGCCAGGCATCCAGCTTAACAGCATACGCGTCGGCGGGCCGCCATCGGCCGCAAATCGCGGCGGCGGCATCGAAATATCCATCGTCATCGCCAAAAGGCCAAGGAAAACGCCCGCTTTAAGCATATGCAAGCCCCCGCAACTGCGCCCAAACCGGGGCAATTCTAGCGCGATTACGGGGACTTACAAGCTCGCAAAAGGGGCTAAATCGAAACCTATTTGGTCGCTCCCGCCTTTTCGTCCGCCAGCCGCTTCGCGAGCAATTTGCGCGAGCGGTCGGCGTAGGCGCGGCACGCGCCGGGCTTGTCGTTGTAGCGCCCCGGCCCCGCATTGTCGGGATGCGCCGAGATCAACACATCGCACGCCGTCGCATCCATCTTGCGATAGCTCGCCGCAAACCCCGCGACGATCGGCGCGCCCGCCTTGGACGTAAAGCGATAGTCATCGGCCGACACCGGGTTGAGGCTCGATGCAAAGACGATCGTCTTGCACGCCTTGCCCTCACACGCCTGCCAGCGCCAGCTCATGCTGCCCATCGTGTGCCCCGGCGTCGCGATCGCGGCGATCGCCGTCTTGCCGAGCTTCAGTACCTCGCCGTCGCCGATCACGCGCAGCCGCGTCACCGCCGGCCAGCTCCCGCCATAGGCAAGCTGCGGATCGTCCTTGGCATGCATGCCCGCGCGCAGCCCCTCGGCGCCGCGCGCGCTCGCGATCACCGTTGCGCCAGTGTCGCGCGCCAGCGCCGCCAGCCCGCCGGCGTGATCGAAATGCGGCTCGGTGCTCAGAATAAATTTGATGTCTTTGGGATCAAACCCCAGCGCGCGGACATTGGCGAGGATCGCCGGCGCCGCCTGCGGCAGCGCGCCGTCGACCAGCACCAGCCCATCGCCGGTATCGATCAGCGCGACGCTCAGCCCGCCGAACCCGACCAGATAGCTCGTCCCGAAAATCTTCTCGGGCTTGGCGGGTGCCAGCCATTCGGCCGCGCGCGAGGCCGCAATCGGCCGCGTCAACGGATCTTCTGCGCCCGGCGCCACTCCGCCCGCCGCCGTCTGCGCCTTCGCCTCTTCGGCGAGCGGCAGCGGCACATGGTTCACGCCCGCAAGCCAGGCGGCGATGGTCATCATCACGATCATATTTGTCTCCCTTCTTCGCCGGGATGCCGCGCTCGGGCGCCGCCCACAAAGCATGATTTCTCGACAAAGCCATGAGAATTACTAATGACGGGCCATGGACCGCGCCCAACTCCCCCTCAACGCCCTCCGCGCCTTCGAGGCCGCGGCGCGCCACCTCAACTTCACCCGCGCGGCGATCGAACTTTGCGTCAGCCAGGGCGCGGTCAGCCACCAGGTCGCGCAGCTCGAACGCCGTCTCGGCACGCGCCTCTTTCACCGCCTGCCGCGCGGCCTCGCGCTCACCGACGAGGGCCACGCGCTCGTCCCCGTCGTCGCCGAAGCTTTCGACCGCGTCGCCGCGACCCTCGACCAGTACGCCGACGGCCGCTTCCGCGAGGCGCTCAAGGTCGGCGTCGTCGGCACCTTCGCGACCGGCTGGCTGCTCCCGCGCCTCGACGCCTTCACGCGCCTGCACCCGTCGATCGACCTGCGCATCTCGACCAACAACAACCGCGTCGACCTCGCGGGCGAAGCGCTCGACTATGCGATCCGCTTCGGCGATGGCGCGTGGCACGGCACCCATGCCGCACCTTTGCTCGCCGCGCCGATGGCGCCGGTCTGCGCCCCCGCGATCGCCGCGCGCCTCAAGACCCCCGCCGACCTGATCCACGAACGCCTGCTGCGCTCGTACCGCGCCGACGAATGGGCGCTCTGGTTCGCCGCCGCGGGCGTGCCCGTCCCGGTCCTGCGCGGCCCTGTCTTCGACAGCTCGGCGCTGATGGCGACCGCCGCCGCGGCGGGTCAGGGCGTCGCGCTCGCGCCGCCTTCGATGTTCACCCGCGAGCTCGCCGCCGAACTGCTCGTCCAGCCCTTCGCCACCGCGATCGACGCCGGCCGCTACTGGCTCACCCGCCTGATGTCGCGCCCCGAAAGCGACGCAATGCTGCGCTTCCGCGGCTGGCTGACCGATGAAATCGCCGCGACCGCCTAGCGATCCCGCTTTCCCCACTAGACAGAATCACCACCCCGCCGCTACCCGGCCGCCATGGGTATCACCGCAACAATCATGAACACCGCCACCGGCCAGCCGATCCAGAAAATGACCTTCGGCCGCATGCCGAAACCATGGGCCAGCTTCAACCTCGCAACCGGCGAACTCGTCACCGCCGAACGGATCGACGTCGGCAAACCCGAACCCGGCAAATTCGCCGCGACGGTCCATGTGTGGGTCAAGGTCAAAGCCCGCAACTGAAGCGCGCCGCCCCGAAGCCCCGCGTCCGCACAAATTTTCCTGCTGGTGTTTACATCGTAAACATCGATCCCATTTGAACGGCAGCAATGTTAACGTCGTAAACACTTGCAGGAGAAATCGCGTGTATCACCTCATCGTTAGCCGTCAGGTCCGCAAGATCTTCGAAGGGCTCAGCCGCGGCGACTGACAGTCCGCGCTCGGCGGCACCCGCCACACCAAGGCCGGCCTCCGCGCCTGGTTCGAGCGCCTGTTCGCGGTCCATCCGGTGCTCAAGTTCGAGATCAAGCATATCGCATCGAGCGGCCCGCCGTGGGACACGACCGCCGTGATCGAATGGCGCGACCGCGCAGTGATGGCCGACGGCGACACCGGCTTTGCCGAAGCGGACGCGCCGCCGATCGAGGATTGAGGTGCGCGCGGGGGCGGCTAGATCCGGTTGGAATCGAACCAGCCAGCCAGTTGCCCCGTATCGCGGAAACTGATCGCCGAAATGATGCGATCATCGCCGGGAAGTACCGATTTGCGGGCGCGTTCCGCGATCTCGAACCCCATAGAGATGGCGAAAACGAACGGAGGTCCGCTGGCGCAGAGCGTGATCTCCTCGTCGGGGCCGGGCGGCCGCTCCAGCGGCGGTTCGAACTCGATGATCGAAAAAAGCCGAGCCCGCCGCGGATCGATCATGATGTCCGGAAAGGCCGAGTTGATTCGTTTGTAGCGCTCGCGGAACAGCTCCAGCGCGGGCAGTGGTTCGCTCCAGGTGCCGCCCTTGTTGCGGTCGACGAACAGGTTGATCCGAACCTGCTCGGTGCAATGCTCGCGAAGGAAGCGGTCGATCGTTCCCGAATTCCAGTGCAACCGAAGCGCGTCGATCTTTGCGGCCATCCAGCGCTTTTCGGCGCGGGTCGCCGTGAACGGGCCAGGCGGCCTGCGGCTGCAAGCAGAGGCGCTTTCGCTCGCCGCGCCGGCCAGCGCGACGCCAGCAGCCAAAGCCAGCGCATCGCGACGCTTCAAATCCATAAATCCCCCGATCGAACCGCTTGAACGAGACAGCCGATTTTAGGCGGCAAGTGCTTGTTCGAGTGTTAATGCCGCGCTGCGGCCGCCTTAGCTCCGCAAAATCTTTCCATCTTCTTCCCCCGGGCGAGTTCGTGGATCAGCTTGTCGAGATAGCGTAGCTCGCGCATCAACGGCTCTTCGATATTTTCGACGCGGATGCCGCAGATCACCCCGGTGATCAGCGTCCGCGCCGGATTGAGCGCGGGCGCCCGGTCAAAGAAATCCTCGAAGTTCGTACCCTTCGCCAGCTCACCCTCGAGCGCCGTCTGGCTCTACCCGGTCAACCAGCGAATAATCTCGCCGACCTCGGCCTTCGTCCGTCCCTTCTTTTCTGCCTTGGCGATATAGTGCGGACAAACGCTCGCGACGCTGATCGAATAGATGCGGTGCTTCGCCATGGGACCTCCACATTTCGCAACAATCCGCCAACCTTTCGTCACCCCGGGCTTGACCCGGGGTCCCGCTTTTTGATGCATCGACTGGCTTCGACATCAAGCTGGACCCCGGATCAAGTCCGGGGTGACGAGGAGGGGGCGATCCTCCCTGTGCCGTAGGCATGGGGAGGTGGCAGCGCGAAGCGCTGACGGAGGGGCCATGGCGCACCGTCGCTGCCCCTCCACCACCGCCTGCGGCGGCAGTCCCCCTCCCCATGGCTACGCCACAGGGAGGATTCCATGTCCGTAACCGGTCGTTCGCCGCCGCTATCGCCCTACCCCAGCACCCAACTCCGCCGCGGATACCCCTGCGCCCACAGCAAGGCCGTCAGGTCATGATGCCGGATCACCGCCGCCGCCGCCTCGCCCGCGGCGGGGTGCGGATAATAGCCGATCCCCAGCCCCGCCGAAGTGATCATCGGAATGTCGTTCGCACCGTCGCCCACCGCCAGCGTCTCGGCGAGCGGCAGGCCGTGCTTCGCTGCCTCGGCCTTCAGCGTCTCCAGTTTCGTGGCGCTATCGACGATCGGCTCGCGCACCTTGCCGGTCAGCTTGCCGTCCGCGATCTCCAGCTCGTTCGCGACCACCTTGTCGAACCCGATCGCCTCGCCCACCGGCCCGGCAAAGGCGGTGAAGCCGCCCGAAATCAGGATCGAGTGCGCGCCATGCGCCTTCATCGTCTGCACCAGCGTCCGCGCCCCGCGCGTCAGCCGCACGCGCTCCATCCGGCAATCGACCAAAGTCGTCTCGGGCATCCCCGCGAGCAATCCGACGCGTTCCTCCAGCGCGGCGCGAAAATCGAGTTCGCCGCGCATCGCGCGCTCGGTGATCGCCGCGATCTGCGGCTTCAGCCCGGCATAATCGGCGAGTTCGTCGATGCATTCGACGGTGATCATCGTCGAATCCATGTCGGCGATGATCAGCTTCTTGGTCCGGTCGCCCAGCGGCTGAACGACGATGTCGAGCGAGCCATGGTCCATCAGCGCCAATTCCTTGCGCGCGCTGACCAGGCTGCCGTGGAATACGATGTCCGCCGCGTCATGCTCGTCGATCCAGTGCGGGGCGCCGACATCGTGCCCCGTCGCGGCGAGCCGGTCGATCCCTTCGCGAACCACCTCGTCGGTCAGCTTTCCTGCTGCTATCAGCGTCGCGACGAACATGGCATCTCCTTCTTTCTCGACCGCCAGTGCGCGGCCTCCCGTGGCACTTATCGCCGGACCCACCGCCAGCGGCAAGAGCGCTTTGGCGGTCGCACTCGCAAAATCTCTTTGCGGGACAGGCAATGACGCGCTCGTCGTCAACGCCGACGCGAGCCAGGTCTATGCCGACCTTCGCATCCTCTCGGCGCGGCCGACCGACGCGGAGATGGACGGCATAGCCCACCGCCTCTTCGGCCACGTCGACGCCGCCGAGGCGCATAATGCCGTGCGCTGGGCCGACGAAGCACGCGGCGTCATCGCCGAAGCGCATGCCGCAGGGAAAGTCCCCATCCTCGTCGGCGGCACCGGCCTCCACATGCGCACGCTGCTCCATGGCATCGCGCCGGTGCCCGAGATCGATCCCGACATTCGCGAGGCGGTCCGCGCGCTCCCCGTCGCCGACGCCCACGCCGCGCTCGCCAAGGCCGATCCCGACGCCGCCGCCCGCCTCAACCCGGCCGACACCACGCGCGTCGCGCGCGCGCTCGAAGTCGTGCGCTCGACCGGCCGCACCCTCGCCGACTGGCAACAGGCGATCGCGGGCGGCATCGAGGGCGAGATCGCCCTCGCCCCGCTGATCCTCCTGCCCCCGCGCGACTGGCTGCGCGATCGCTGCGACGCGCGCCTTGTCCAGATGTTCGAACGCGGCGCGGTCGAAGAGGCCGAAGCCCTGCTCGCGCGCGGCCTCGACCCCGACCTCCCCGCGATGCGCGCGATCGGCGTACCGCAGATTGCCAGCCACCTTGGCGGCGACATCACCCGCGCCGAAGCGCTCGACCTCACCCAGGCGGCGACGCGCCAATATGCAAAGCGCCAATATACGTGGTTCCGCAACCAGCCGCCCGCCGACTGGCTGCGCCACCCCGAGTCATTAAACATCGATTCTATCAGGGAATTAGTAACAATATTACGTGATAAGCTGTTGACAGGTTAGAATCATACACCTATTGCCCGCACCCTGTTGCAGCGCACAAGCGCTGCCTTTTGTGTGTGAAAGGAGTTTCGTCGTGACGGAAATGAGTGGTGCCGACATGGTGGTTCAGGCGCTGGTCGACCTTGGGGTCGATACGGTGTTCGGCTATCCGGGCGGCGCGGTCCTTCCCATCTATGACGCGCTCTATAAACATCCGACGATCAAGCACATTCTCGTCCGCCACGAACAGGCGGCGACGCACGCGGCAGAGGGCTATGCGCGCTCGACCGGCAAGCCCGGCGTCGTGCTCGTCACCTCGGGCCCCGGCGCGACCAACGCGGTCACCGGCATCACCGACGCGTTGCTCGATTCGATCCCGATGGTCGTGCTGACCGGGCAGGTGTCGACCGCGCTGATCGGCACCGACGCGTTCCAGGAATGCGACACCGTCGGCATCACGCGCCACTGCACCAAGCATAATTATCTGGTGATGGACCCCGATCGCCTCGGCCCGATCATGCACGAGGCGTTCCATATCGCGACGCACGGCCGCCCCGGCCCGGTGGTGATCGACATCCCCAAAAATGTGCAGGTCGCGACCGGCCAATATGTGATCCCCGAAAAGATCGCGCACAAAAGCTATCGCCCGCAGGTCGAACCCGACGCCGACGCGATCGCAGAGGCCGTCGCGATGATCGCCGCGTCCGAGCGCCCGATCTTCTACACCGGCGGCGGCGTGATCAACGCCGGCCCTGATGCCAGCGCGGCGCTGCGCCAGCTCGTCGCGCTCACCGGCGCGCCCGTCACCTCGACCTTGATGGGCCTCGGCGCATTCCCGTCGGACGACGACAAATGGCTCGGCATGCTCGGCATGCACGGCACTTATGAAGCGAATATGGCGATGAACCGCGCCGACCTGATCATCGCGGTCGGCGCGCGCTTCGACGACCGCGTGACGGGGCGCCTCGACGCCTTCTCGCCCGATTCGAAGAAGATCCACATCGATATCGACCGCAGCTCGATCAACAAGATCGTGCCCGTCGACCTCGCGATCGTCGGCGACGCCGGCCGCGCGCTCGATGCGATCATCGCGGGCTGGCAGGCTGCGGGCCACAACGGCCGCGACCTGGGCGAATGGTGGCGCCGCGTCGACGGCTGGCGCGCGACGCGCTGCCTCGACTTCCCCGAAAAGAAGGAAGCCTCGGCCGAAATCATGCCGCAGCGCGCGGTGAAGGCATTGTTCGACGCGACGCGCGGGCTCGATCCGATCATCACGACCGAAGTCGGCCAGCACCAGATGTGGGCGGCGCAGCATTTCGGCTTCGCGGCCCCCAACCGCTGGCTCACCAGCGGCGGGCTCGGCACGATGGGCTACGGCTTCCCTGCCTCGGTCGGCGCGCAGATCGCGCACCCGGGCCGCCTCGTCATCTGCATCGCGGGCGAAGCCAGCTTGCAGATGAACATCCAGGAAATGGGCACGGTCAGCCAGTACCGCCTGCCGGTGAAGATTTTCATCCTCAACAACGAATGGATGGGGATGGTCCGCCAGTGGCAGGAACTCACCTATGAAAGCCGTTATTCGAACAGCTATTCGGACAGTCTGCCCGATTTCGTGAAGCTCGCCGATGCTTACGGGTGGACGGGCCTGCGCATCGACAATCTGGGGCAGCTCGAGGACGGCATCAAGAAGATGATCGAGACTCCAGGCCCGGTGATCGTCGACTGCCGCGTCGCACAGCTCGCCAACTGCTTCCCGATGATCCCCTCGGGCGCCGCGCACACCGAAATGCTCCTCCAGCCGAGCGACGTCACCGGCACGATGGACGACGAAGCGAAAGCGCTGGTGTGATGCATCAAACCGACCTCAACCTCCCCTCCCGCAAGCGGGAGGGGCAGCGAGACTTGGGAGCTTGCTCCCTAGTCGCAGCGGGGTGGGCCACTCACCCCCGCATGCTCGCTGCGCTCGCGCCCACCCCTAGCCCCTCCCGCCTGCGGGAGGGGAAGGAATAACCATGAAAATCAAAACCGAAGCGGGCGAGCGCCACGTGCTCGCCATCACCGTCGACAACGAAGCCGGGGTGCTCGCCAAGATCACCGGGCTGTTCACCGCGCGCGGCTATAATATCGAAAGCCTGACGGTGGCCGATATTACCGCCGACCACGCGCTGTCGCGGATCACCATCGTCACCTCGGGCCCGCCGCCGATCATCGACCAGATCATCGCGCAGCTCGACCGGCTTGTCCCCGTGCACAAGGTCATCGACCTCAACGACGCGGGCGAAGCGCATGTCGAACGCGAAATCGCGCTCGTGAAGGTCGCGGGCACCGGCGACAAGCGTATCGAGGCGCTGCGCATGGCCGACGTCTTTCGCGCCAAGGTGGTCGACACGACGCTCACCAGCTTCATCTTCGAAATCACCGGGACGAGCGACAAGGTCGACCGCTTCATCGCGCTGATGCGCGAATGCGGGCTGGTCGAAGTCGGCCGCACCGGCGTCGTCGCCATCGCCCGCGGGTCGGAGGCGCTCTAAAAACAATATCAACCATTGTCATTCCCGTGAAAGCGGGAACCCAGGGCGGGGTCAGCCGACGCAAGCTCTGGGTCCCCGCTTTCGCGGGGATGACGAATAAATGAATATATGAAGGGACTTATCCAATGCAGGTTTATTACGATCGCGACGCCGACCAGGATCTGATCAAGGGCAAGAAGGTCGCCGTCGTCGGCTATGGTAGCCAGGGCCACGCCCACGCGCAGAACATGCGCGACAGCGGCGTCAAGGATGTCGCGATCGCGCTCCGCCCCGGTTCGGCAACCGCTAAAAAGGCCGAAGCTGCTGGCTTCAAGGTGCTTTCGAACAAGGAAGCCGCCGAGTGGGCCGACGTCATCATGATCGCCGCCCCCGACGAGCATCAGGCAAAGATCTATGCCGACGATATCGGCCCGAACATGAAGCCCGGCGCCGCGCTCGCCTTCGCGCACGGCCTCAACATCCACTTCGGCCTGATCGACGCGCGCCCCGACATCGACGTCTTCATGGTCGCGCCGAAGGGCCCCGGCCACACGGTGCGCAGCGAATATCAGAAGGGCGGCGGCGTCCCCTGCCTGATCGCGGTCGCGCAGGAAGCCCAAGGCGCGGGCGCGTCGGGTAACGGCTTCGCCAAGGCGCTCGCCCTCTCCTACGCCAGCGCCGTCGGCGGCGGCCGCAGCGGCATCATCGAAACGACGTTCAAGGAAGAGTGCGAAACCGACCTCTTCGGCGAACAGGCGGTGCTTTGCGGCGGCATCACCCACCTGATCCAGGCGGGTTTCGAAACCTTGGTCGAGGCGGGCTACGCCCCCGAAATGGCCTATTTCGAATGCCTCCACGAAACCAAGCTGATCGTCGACCTCCTCTATGAAGGCGGCATCGCGAACATGCGCTATTCGATCTCGAACACCGCCGAATATGGCGACATCAAGACCGGCCCGCGCATCATCACCGACGAAACCAAGGCCGAAATGAAGCGCGTCCTCGCCGACATCCAGTCGGGCCGCTTCGTCAAGGACTTCGTGCTCGACAACCAGGCCGGCCAGCCCGAACTGAAGGCGAGCCGCAAGGCGGCCGCCGCGCATCAGCTCGAAAAGACCGGCGCCGAACTGCGCGCGATGATGCCGTGGATCGCCAAGAACCAGCTCGTCGACAAGTCGAAGAACTGACGAAAATCCTCCCTGTGGCGAAGCCATGGGGAGGGGGACCGCCGCGAAGCGGTGGTGGAGGGGCCGCGACGTCGCGTCATCGCCCCTCCGTCAGCGCTTCGCGCTGCCACCTCCCCATCGCTGCGCGACAAGGAGGATTGGAACCGCAATTGATGACCGCAAGGCTTGTCCCTGACTGCTCTTTCGCAATCGCGGGCAAGGAGCTAGGGCCGGATTATGACATCCGATCTCTCCTTCGCCTGCGACTGCGGAACCGTCACCGGAACGATGCTTGGCGTCGGTCCGGATCAGGGCGACCATGTCGTCTGCCACTGCACCGACTGCCAGAACCTCACGCACCATCTCGGCCACGCCGAACGGCTGCTCGACGCGCACGGCGGCACGCCGCTCTATCAGACGCGCTGTGCGCACATGCGCCTCGACACCGGCCGCGAGCAGCTCGCCTGCCTCCACCTGACCGACGCACCGACGCTGCGCTGGTACGCCGCCTGCTGCCGCACGCCGCTGTTCAACACGTTCAAGAACGGCAAGCTCCCCTTCCTCACGATCCTGACCGCCGCCTGCGATCCGGCAGCGCGCGATCGGGTCTTCGGCCCGCTGCGCGGCCACCTCTTCACGCAGGATGCGACCGGCGACGCGAGCCACCTGCCCAAGATGAGCATGTTCACCTTGATGCGGCGCTTTTTTACGCGCGCGATCAAGGACATCGTCTCGGGCGATCGGCGGCGGTCGGCGCTCTTCGACGCCAAGACCCTCGAACCGATCGCCACCCCGCACCGGCTGACCGGCGAAGAACGGCAAGCGCTGGAAGGGCGTCGAACGCAACCCCAATGACCCGCCCCAGGAATAAGAAGCTCCGTCATTGCGAGCGAAGCGAAGCAATCCAGTGCGGTCCAAGGCCGCTTTGGATTGCTTCGCTCCGCTCGCAATGACGAATGAGGAAACAAGATGGCGCACTCTCCCTTCACCGCCCACCACGCCGATCTCGCGGCGCTTGCGCACGACAGCCGCCGCCGCACCCTCGCGCCGCGCGCCGGCCGCGATTTCGCGTCGAACGACTATCTCGGTCTCGCCGATAGCGAAGCGCTCCGCGACGCGCTCGCCGCGGGCATCGAGCGCGGCCTTCCCGCGGGCTCGGGCGGATCGCGCCTGCTCCGCGGCAACCACGCCGAGCATGAAGCACTCGAAGCGCACGCCGCGCGCCATTATGGCAGCGAGGCCGCGCTCTTCTTCCCGACCGGTTTCGCCGCCAACGCCGCGCTGTTCGCGGCGCTGCCGCAGCGCGGCGACCTCGTCGTCCACGATGAACTGATCCACGCCAGCGCGCACGACGGCATGAAGCTCGGCCGCGCGGGCACCATCGCCGCCGCGCACAACGACGCACAGGCATTCGACGACATCATCGCACGCTGGCGCGCCGGCGGCGGCGCCGGAACCCCGTGGATCGCGGTCGAAAGCCTCTATTCGATGGACGGCGACCGCGCCCCGCTCGCCGATCTCGCCACGGTCGCCGACCGCCACGACGCCGTACTCGTCGTCGACGAGGCGCACGCAACGGGTGTGTTCGGTCCCGGCGGCACCGGCCTCGCGCACGGTCTGCCGCGCCGCGACAACCTCGTCACCCTCCACACCTGCGGCAAGGCGCTCGGCGCCGAGGGCGCGCTGCTTTGCGCCCCCGCGATCGCATGCGACTTCCTCGTCAACCGCGGCCGCCCCTTCATCTTCTCGACCGCGCCGTCGCCGCTGATGGCGTGGCTCGTCCGCCAGGCGATCGAGATCGTCGCGAACGAACCCGAGCGCCAGGCGCGCCTCCACGCCCTCGTCCGCCACGCCGCCGAGCGCCTTGTGCCGCTGGGCATCCCCGCCAGCGGCACGCAGATCCTGCCCGTGATCATCGGCGACAACGACCGCACGATGCGCATCGCGGGCCAATTGCAGGGCGCCGGCTTCGACATCCGCGGCATCCGCCCGCCGACCGTGGCGCAGGGAACCGCGCGCCTGCGCATCGCGATAACACTCAATGTTGACGAAGCTAACATCGACGTGATGGCCGACGCGCTCGCCGAAGCCATGGCCGCGGCATGACACGCTTCGTCGTCACCGGCACCGACACCGGCATCGGAAAAACCATATTTTCCGCCGCGTTGGCACAGGCGACCGGCACGCCCTACTGGAAACCGATCCAGTCGGGCCTCGAAGAGGAAACCGACAGCGAGGCCGTCGCGCGCCTCGCCGGCGTGCCGATCCGCCCCGAAGCCTGGCGCCTCGTCACTCCCGCCTCGCCGCATCTGGCCGCCGAAATTGACGGCGTTAACATCGGCATCGAAACGCTCACGCCGCCCCCCGGCGACCTCATCGTCGAAGGCGCCGGCGGCGCGCTCGTCCCCGTCACGCGCACCACCCTCTACGCCGACCTGTTCGCGCGCTGGCAGGTCCCCGTCATCGTCTGCGCGCGCACCGCGCTCGGCACGATCAACCACAGCCTGCTCACGATCGAGGCTTTGCGCGCGCGCGCTGTCCCGATCCACGGAATTGCCTTTCTCGGCGATGCGGTGCCGGACAGCGAGGCGATCATTTCGGAAATCAGCGGCGTTCGCCGCCTGGGCCGCCTTCCGATCATCGACCCACTGACGAGCGAAACGCTCGCAGAAGCGTTCAAAGCGAACTTCGACATCGCCGACTTCGTTTGACTTTTCCGTCATCCCCGCGAAGGCGGGGATCCCGCTTTCTTCGAGCGGATGGCCAGAAAGCGGGATTCCCGCCTTCGCGGGAATGACGAGGTAGAAGATGACGCAAAACACCACCTCCCCCGTCTGGCACCCCTTCACCCAGCACGGCCTCGGCGACCCCATCCCGCTGATCAGCCACGCCAAAGACGCCAAACTCTACGCCGCCGACGGCCAAAGCTGGATCGACGCCATCTCATCTTGGTGGGTCACCACCCACGGCCACGCGCACCCGCGCATCATGGCCGCGATCCGCGACCAGTCCGAAAAACTCGACCAGCTCATCTTCGCCGGCTGGACGCACGAACCCGCCGAAACCCTCGCCGCCGAACTGATCCGCATCACCCCCGCCCCGCTCACGCGCGTCTTCTTCTCGGACTCGGGCTCGACCAGCGTCGAGGTCGCGCTCAAAATGGCGCTCGGCTACTGGTTCAACATCGGCGAACCGCGCAGCCGCATCCTCGTCCTCGAACATAGCTATCACGGCGACACGATCGGCACGATGTCGGTCGGCGAGCGCGGCGTCTACAACCGCGCCTGGCAGCCGCTGCTCTTCGACGTCGACACCATCCCCTTCCCCCACGAAGGTCGCGAACAGGCGACGCTCGACGCGCTCGAAGCCGCCTGCGCTCAAAAGCCCGCCGCCTTCATCGTCGAACCGCTCATCCTCGGCGCGGGCGGCATGCTCATCTACCCCGCATGGGTGCTCGCCGAAATGCGCGCGATCTGCGCGCGCCACGGCGTCCTCTTCATCGCCGACGAAGTGATGACCGGCTGGGGCCGCACCGGCACGCGCTTCGCCTGCGATCAGGCGGGCGTGATCCCCGACATCGTCTGCCTGTCGAAGGGCCTGACCGGCGGCGCGCTGCCGCTCGCGGTCACCCTCTGCATCGAACCGATCTTCGAGGCGCATTTCTCGGCCGACCGCGCCAAGACCTTTTATCATTCGTCGAGCTACACCGCGAACCCGATCGCCTGCGCCGCCGCCAACGCCAATCTCACCATCTGGCGCGACGAGCCCGTCCAGCAGCGCATCGACGCGCTCGCCGACGCCCAGGCCGCACACCTCTCGCTCCTCAGCCACGACCCGCGCGTCGCCAATCCCCGCCGCCTCGGCACCATCGCCGCGCTCGACATCGTCGTTTCCGACAGCGGCTATCTCTCGAACCTCGCCCCGCGCCTGATCGCCTTCTACCGCGACCACGGCGTCCTCCTCCGCCCGCTCGGCAACACGCTCTACGTCATGCCGCCCTATTGCATCACCGCGGGCGAGCTGACGCAGGTGTGGGATGCGATAAAGGCGTCGCTGGACGCCGTATAAGGCAACGGCCGGGAACGGACCGGTTGCGGACATTTCTTCTCCCCTCCCGCATGCGGGAGGGGTCGGGGGTGGGCAGCAACGTTGCTATGGCCCACCCCGCTGCGGCTAACGAACAAGTTCGTAAGCCTCGCTGCCCCTCCCGCTTGCGGGAGGGGAAATCAGCTCACTGCTGCAACCTCCGCTCCCCACCCCAAAGCCGCGATCCCGCGCCCCCAAAAAATTGCGCATCCGCGAGGACCGCCGAAGCGTCCCTGTTCGCCGCAGCGAATAACCGGAGCTGGGCTTGGTTTTCCGTTTCCGCGTCACCATCTGGATAACATCGGCCCCATGTCGGCCACCCGCCACATCCCCGTTCCCGCCAAAAGCGCAACGGGTTACCCGGCGAGTTCGGCTTAGGTTCATCTGCATCGCTCAATCTGCGCCGCAGGGGATACGGGGTCTGGGAACGCGATCGATAATGAAGACAACAGCCGGCCTCCTCCTCCCCCTCTTCGCGGCGCTCGCCTTCGCCGCGCCCGCGCTGGCGCAGAACGACAGCTCGCTCGCCCAATCGAGCGAGCCGCCGCAGCGCACCTCGGTCCTCTACACCTATGGCGACGAACCCTGCCCCGAACCGAAAGGCGACGAGATCGTCGTCTGCGCGCAGCAGCCCGAAACCGAACGCTACCGCGTGCCCAAGGAACTGCGCGAGGAGCTCAAGGAAGATGTTCCGGCCGGCGGCGGCAGCTGGGCCTCGGCCGTCGACGGCTATACCAATGGCGCCGCAGCAGCGAGCCGCCCGAACAGCTGCTCGCCCGTCGGCTCCTACGGCTTCACCGGCTGCGCCGCCGCCGCGATGCGCAACTGGTTCGAGGCGCGCCGCGCGCCCTGACCCTCCACTCGTCGCATATACCCCGGACGGGGTATGACACCCGTGACAGATCGATGATACCCGCCGCGGATCAACGGCTTGCCTCGGCCTGCCGGTGGATGATGGAGGGCACGGCGTTGCACGGCAACGGCGGCGCCCGGCCTGAGGGGGGATATCGGCGGCTCGCGACCCGCCGCCGGTATCTTCCAGTCCCCCGATGCCCCCGCTTCTTTAGCGCAGCAAACGGTTCACCAATGCCGTCAGCTCGGCCTCGCGAGCGACATCGCTCTTGCGCAGGATCGACTTGATCTGCGTGCCCAGCGTCTGCGTGCTCGTCCCGCGCCCGGCGGCGATGTCCTCGCGCGCCTCGCCATTCGCCAGGCGCAGCGCGATCTCGGCCTCGGCCTCGGTCAGCCCCAGCGCCGCGCGCAGCGGTACGATCCGCATCGCGGGAATATCCGCGCCGCGCCGCGCGACGACCAGCACGCGCGGGTCGAAACCGAAATCCCATTCGCGCCGCGGCAGGCGAAAGAGGTCGCACAATAACCCGTCCCCGCCCTCTTGCGCGGGCCCGATCCATTGCTGCTGCATCGCCTCGCCGTTCAGCGCGCGTCCCAGCGCCGCCTGCAACGCCGCGTCGGCATCGCGGCGCGCCGCGCCCAGCCGGCCGCGGCGCAGGCCCAGCGCCCCGCCCGCGCCCCCGCCCGCTCGATCGCCGACGATCGCCTCGGCCGCCCCCGACAGCGCCGCAACCGCGCCATGCCGGTCGATCAGGAACGCCGCGACGCCGATCGCGTCGAACGCGCCGACGGTCATCGCCGCGCCGCGCCGCGCCATCGCCTGCTGCATGCGCACCGCCGCCAGCGCATGGGTCGCGCCCGCGGCGAACAGCTTGCGGTCGCGCCGTCCGGTGCGGCCGTCGCGCTCCGACCGCAGCGCCGCCAGCCCGACGAGAAGCCCGTCGCCCTCGACCAGCACGGTCTGACAGCCATGCACGCCGTCCCAGCGGCGGATATGCTCCTCATAATCGTCGGTGCCGCTGTGCTGGCGCGCGATGTCGTAATGCGCCTCGCTCAATATCTCGAGCGGCCGTCCACTCGCGGCGACGCGCCAGTTGACCTCGGGCCGCCACCCTTCGATTTCCACGAATTCGCGCTGATAGGCGGCGTCGATGTCGGGCATGAAGTTGAACAGCGTCGCGGCGTCGCCCAGCCCCAGCAATTGCGCGCGCGACGATCCGGTCCGCCGCGCGAACAGGCGCAGCGCCGCGTTCCAGCCATCCTCCTCGAACGGGGCCGCCAGAAAGGCATTTTCGACCTCGCCCGCTTCGCGGGCGAACAAGCTATCCATCGACGTCGGCCCCCCAGCCTTCGTGCCCAGCTTTCGTAACTTACCGCGTTGCAGCATGAAACCGGGCGCGGCACAAGCGCCTTGCGACGATGCGCTGCCGTGGGCCCAAATCGCAACGCTGCGTTTCCGTGGGGCTTATTGACGCCGTCCCTCGCCTTCGCCTAGCTTCGCGCCTTCCCCAACAGGAGACTTCCTCATGCGTCGCATCGTCCCCCTCGCCGCCCTCGCACTCGCCGTCGTCGCGACCCCGATCGTCCTCGCGCAGGGCGGCTCCGCCCCCGGCGCGCCCGACAAGACGCGCGTCACCGCAGGCACCTACGCCGCCGACCCGCTCCACACGATGGCCGTGTGGGAAGTCGATCACCTCGGCTTCAGCAAATATACCGGCATCTTCGGCGACGTGACCGGCACGCTCGTCATCGATCCCAAGAATCTCGCCGCCGCGAAGGTCGACGTCACGATCCCCGTGGCAAAGGTCACCACCGCCAGCGCCGGCCTGACCAGCCACCTGCTGCGCGCCGGCAAGGACGGCGGCAAGCCCGACTTCTTCGGTGCCGCCCCCGCCGACGCCAAATTCGTCTCGACCAGCGTCGTGCTCGATAGCGACGGCGACGAAGCCAAGGTCACCGGCAATTTGACCCTCAACGGCGTGACCAAGCCGGTCACGCTCGACGTCGACTTCCACGGCGCGGGCATGGGCATGAACAAGAAGGAAACCGTCGGCTTCCAGGCCGAAACAACGATCAAGCGCAGCGATTTCGGCATCAACATGGGCATTCCCTATGTCAGCGACGCGGTCGAACTCGAAATCCATGCCGCGTTCGAAAAGCAGTAAGCTCACGCCAATCTGTCACACGCGCGGCGTATAAACGGGGCGGGACCTTCGCGGGTCCCGCCCCTTTTCGTACAGGAGCCATGTGATGAGCGAACTGGTACGCGAAATTGTCGAAGTGAACGCCTCGATCGACGGCGACGAGGAAAATCCGTTGCTGATCGTCGAGGTCGAGGGCCTCGCTCCCACCGCAGGCTGGGCGAATATCCGGCTCGACCCGCATGTCTACATCACCCCGCCCGAAGACGGCGTGCAGGATTTCGATCTTGTCGGCGACCGCCCTCAGGACGCCGCCGAAGTCCTCAGCGAAGTCGAGGCCGCGTGGGAAGGCCCGCTTCTCGACTGGTGCATCGGCGTGCGCATCCACGCGGTCGACAATCTGATCGAGGACGAGGTTTTCGAACCGTGGGACGAAGACGACGACGACGCGAGCCAGGCCGCCTGACGCTCGCCCCGCCACCACCCCCTGCACTGCGCCGGGCCGCAAGGTCCCTTGCGGCCCGGCGACATTTTCGGTTCATCGCAGAGCCAGCCAAGGCAGCGTAGCTTCCTCCTATTCAAGGGAGGAACACCATGCGCACCCTGCTTCTCGCTCTCGCCCTCACCGCCGCCACGCCCGCGCTGGCGCAAGCGAACCCCCAGATCGACTATCCCGCCTTCCAGGCGCTCACCGCCAGCGTCGCCCCCGCGCGCGAAACGCGCCTCGTCGCCTTCGACGCCTTCAAGGCCGAGGCCGCCAAGCCCGGCACCCTCCTCCTCGACGCGCGTTCGAAGGACGCCTTCGCGCGCGGCCATATCAAGGGCGCAGTCAACCTCCCGCTCACCGACTTCACCGCGGAGAGTCTCGCCGCGGCGATCGGCGCGAACCAGGGCCGCCCCATCCTCATCTATTGCAACAATAATTTCTCGAACCACCGCAGCCCCGTGCCGCTCAAATCGGCCGCGCTCGCGCTCAATATCCAGACCTTCATCAACCTCGTCGGCTATGGCTATCCGAACGTCCGCGAACTCGCCGACGTCGTCGATTTCACCGATCCCAAGGTCGAATGGGTGACGGGGTAGGCCCACCCAGTAACAGGTCGGATATGCCCCCGGCATATCCTTGATCAGCCGGGGGCTGATCAACCTGATACTCCCCTCCCGCAAGCGGGAGGGGAGCGAGACTTGCCGCGCCGCAGGCGCGCTAGTCGCAGCGGGGTGGGCACGCGGCATGGAACTGCCCGCGACGCAATTTTCACACTCCCCTCTTGCCAAACGCGACATTTTGAACCAATAGCCTCCCCATGCGCGGCAACGCCCTTCTTCTTCTGCGACTTACACGCCCTTGGGCGTGACACTGGCTGCGCGCTAGTCGCGGCCACCCGCTCAAGGGTCCGATCGACACAGCATCGCAACCACCAGAAGAAGTTCAAACACCATGACCATGCTCCGCGACCCCTCGGTCAAGTATAGCGCCTTTCCGCAGATTCCCTTGGCGAACCGCGAATGGCCCGGCCGCGTCACCACCAGGGCGCCGATCTGGCTCTCCACCGACATGCGCGACGGCAATCAGGCGCTGATCGACCCGATGGATGCCGAGAAAAAGGCGCGCTTCTTCGACCTGCTCGTCCGCATCGGCCTGAAAGAGATCGAAGTCGGCTTCCCCAGCGCGGGCGCGACCGAGTTCGACTTCATCTCCGGCCTCGTCAAATCGGGCCGCATCCCCGACGACGTCACGCCGCAGGTGCTGACCCAGTCGCGCGCCGACCTCATCCGCACCAGCTTCGACAGCCTCGCGGGCGCCAAGACCGCGATCGTCCACGTCTACAACGCCGTCGCCCCCGCGTGGCGCAAGATCGTCTTCGGCATGGATCAGGCCGACATCAAACAGATCGCGATCGACGGCGCCAAGCAGCTCCGCGACAATGCCGCGCGCCTGCCGCAGACCAACTGGCGCTTCCAGTACAGCCCCGAATGCTTCTCGACGACCGAGATCGATTTCAGCATCGAGGTGTGCGCCGCGGTGATGGATATCCTCCAGCCCACGACCGAAAACCCGATCATCCTCAACCTCCCCGCGACGGTCGAGGCGGCGACCCCGAACATCTACGCCGACCAGATCGAATATTTCGGCAAGAACCTGCCCGGCCGCGACAAGGCGATCATCTCGCTGCACACCCACAACGACCGCGGCACCGGCGTCGCGGCGGCCGAACTCGGCCTGCTCGCGGGCGCCGACCGCGTCGAGGGCTGCCTGTTCGGCAATGGCGAGCGCACCGGCAACACCTGCCTCGTCACCGTCGCGCTCAACATGTACACGCAGGGCGTGGACCCTGAGCTCGACTTCTCGAACATCGACGAGGTCATCCAGACGGTCGAATATTGCAACCGCCTCCCCGTCCACCCGCGCCACCCCTATGGCGGCGAGCTCGTCTACACCGCCTTTTCGGGCAGCCATCAGGACGCGATCAAGAAAGGCTTCGCTGCGCGCGAACGCCAGAATGACGAGCGCTGGGAAGTCCCCTACCTCCCCATCGACCCCGCCGACCTCGGCCGCAGCTATGAAGCGGTGATCCGCGTCAACAGCCAGTCGGGCAAGGGCGGCGTCGCATGGGTGCTCGAACAGGACAAGGGCCTGAAACTGCCCAAGAAAATGCAGGCGAGCTTCAGCCATGTCGTCCAGGCGCTCGCCGACGAAACAAGCCGCGAGCTCGGCGCCGAAGACATCTGGGGCGCCTTCGACCACGCCTACCTCGTCACCGAGGGCAAGCGCTTCCAGCTCGTCGACTGGTCGGAGAGCCATGCCAAGGGACAAGGCGCGGGCACCGACCGCATCTTCGCCGGCAAACTCACCATCGACGGCACCCCCCGCAGCGTCAGCGGCCGCGGCAACGGCCTGATGAGCAGCGTCATCGCCGCGCTCGCCGAGTCAGGCGGCCCGATCATGGACATCGTCGACTATAGCGAGCACGCGATCGGCCAGGGCAGCAATGTGCAGGCCGCGGCCTATGTGGAGTGCCGCACCGTCGACGGGAAGAGCCTGTTCGGCTGCGGGCTGGATACCGACGTCGCGACGGCGAGCGTGCGGGCGATTTTGTCGGCGGCGAACGGGGCTTAGCGTCGGATCAGGCCAAATCCCGGCAAGCCCGGTAAAAAATTTCATTTGTTCCCTTTTTGTTCTCATGATAGGGGTCGTCGACATGATCTTTGGCTGCTATGAACGCCGCAGGGGTGTATATGACAAGCAAAGTAATTCAGTCGGCAAACTATACGGCAATCGACCTTTTTTGCGGTGCTGGTGGGCTTAGCACAGCGCTTGAACGGAGCGGCTTCACCTCCGTCGCAGCCGTGGATCATGATCGAGACTGCATCGCGACCCTGCGGCGAAATCAAGAGAAGAAAATTACGATCGCCGATACTGCACGAAAGTATCTTGAAGATACGAAGCTGTTGCATGGGGACATTCGGGAAATCACTCGAGCGGATTTGGCCCCTGCGGACGCCCCTGCAAATTGGCGTCCCGACGTGCTGGCGGGAGGGCCTCCCTGCCAACCGTTCAGCGCCGCAGGTTCAGGACTTGGACTGAACGACCCTCGCGGCCAGCTATTTCAGCATTTCGTGCGGCTAGCTGAAGAACTTCGGCCTCGCTTCATCTTGTTCGAAAATGTAGCGGGGCTAGTGACGGCCAAGGGCAAGGACGGACTACCCGGCGGTGCGCTAAAGCTTATTCAAAGCCACTTCGAAAGCGCAGGATACGCTTGCCGCTTTGAACTCATGAATGCCGCCGATTTCGGCGCGCCGCAACGACGAGTTCGTCTATATATGATTGCCAGTTGCGACGACAATCTACCTACCTTCCCTGTTCCCACTCATTCGGATGGAAGGCTTTCGGACACGCGCGCGTGGCAGACGCTGGGCGAGTTCTTGGCGCACCTTCCCGATCCCCTCGAAGAGGATATTGTCCGCCCTACTGGAAAGCGCGCCGACGAGCTCGTCAAATTACGACCAGGAACAGGGCTCAAGTCAGGCGGCATTGTCGAAGCCAATCGTCCCTCTGGCCATTGGGGATATCGTCAAGATTGCTTTGTTGCAGACCCTACCTTGCCGTCGCGCACAATACGCGCCGCATCCACCCCTGATTGGCTAAAAACTGAAGCCGGACTTCGTCGCCTTACATGGCGCGAATGCGCGGCACTCCAAGGCTTCCCAACATCATGGGAGTTTGAGGGCGCCCGGGCATCCCGTTTTCGCCAGATTGGAAATGCGGTCCAAGGGGAAATAGGTGAAGCAGTCGCAAAGACGATTGTCGATGCACTCGGATGCTCTGTTGCCGTCAAACCGGCGTCTGCGCCTTGGCCGTCAAATTTCATGAAGCGGGTTCGTTACACGGCAATGGAAGCGAGGGTTAACGGTGCGCATCGCCAAGCTGCCAAAGCGGAAAAAGCTTTAATGGCCGAAGCGAGTTCGCATGCCGCAAGTTAATCCGACTCGCTGGTCAGAAACTGAATTACAAAAAGATCGCGATCTGGCGGAAGCTCGCTTTGTGCTGGAGCGACAGGGTGAAGGGCCGACGGCATTCTACGCCGCTTGGGATGTTGTCCGCCCTCAAATTGAGCGGGCGATGGCCCTTACCGACAACCTACGGGACATTTCCGCACAAGCGCTGCTAAAAGAACGCGGTCTGTGGCAAACTCTACGATACTTCTGCGCGCCGCCGGTAAGCGAGGAAGATCTTTGGACTCTGGTTGGCAAGAAATTCAAAAACGTTCCGGTCGATTACGCTGAACGCGCGTCAGAGGCATTCGAATCTGTTTTGGATTCACGACGGCTACCCTGGATCAATGAGAGCTGCAGCCCTACAGAAGAAGAGTCAGAAAATGCAATTTTTTCAACGACCCTTTTGCTGGCCCATGAAACATTCAAAACAAATAAACGCGGGTCTTCATCCAAAGCCCAAGAAGCAGAAGTTTCGCGAGCACTTGAACAGGCTGGAATAACGTTCGAGCCTTCAAGATCAGCCATTACAAGCCTTGATGGACTTTCGAGATTTAGTTTTTCTAGAGAACGAAAAGTCGCTGGTGCTAAATGCGATATCCCTATTCGGCTACAAGACGGACGTCTTCTCGCGCTGGAATGCAAAGTTAGTAATGGTCCGAAGAATTCGTGGAAAAGGCTGCAACGTGAAGTGGGTGGAAAAGCTGATACGTGGCGTCGCGAATTTGGATCGCAAGTTATAACGGGCGCCCTTCTCGCCGGCGTTTTTGATCTAACATGCGTGCGAAGATCGCAGGAAGAGCAAGGCGTTGCGATCTTTTGGCAACACGATCTCGAACCTCTTATTTCGTTCGTAACCGACTCGTAGTCAAAACTCCTTTCCTGCAAATCACCCATATGGTTCATTCTATCGGTTTCACCTAACCGAAATGATGAATCGATGGACGATACCGCGCATAATCCCGCCACCATCCCCGCCCCAGCCAGCTACCACTGGACACCCAAACTCCAGCGCGACTTTCTCGAAGCCTTCGCCACCAACGGGTCGGTGAAGATTTCGGCGGCCAAGGTCGGCATGTCGCCGTCCGCCGTCTATCAGCTCAAGCAGCGTCCCGACGGCGCGGCGTTCAAGCTTGGTTGCGCCGCGGCGCTGCTGATCGCGCGCGGGCGGCTCGTCGACGATCTGCTCGACCGCGCGATCTGGGGGCATGACGAGACGACCGAGCTGATGCGCGAGGAGGGCCGCAGCTTCGCCAAGCGCCGCCGCATCGATTCGCGCCTCGGCCTCGCGATGCTCGCGCGGCTCGACAAGATGGTCGAAACGCGCGCACCCCAAAAAGGAGGATGGCCGGGCGAAGACATGCTCGCGCAGATCATCGCCGGCGACTGGCCGGGCTTCCTCTCGCTCTTCGACGTCGACCCCGAAAGCGCAGACGCCGAGGGCCATGGCGCCGCCCTCGCGCTCTGGCTCGCCGCGCGCGACAACCGCGCCAACCCGCTCGCGAGCCTGTGGCGCGGCACCGCAATCGCGAATGAAGTTGCGCAGTTTTCCGCCACGTCCGACGCCGAGCCCGAAACCGAAGCAACCCCCGAGGAAGAGGCCGCCGCGATGACCGTCTGGCACGACGAGGAACGGGGTGAATGGCGCACCAACTTCCCGCCGCCGCAAGACTATGTCGGCATCGAGGAAGGCGTGTTCGGCGACGAGGATTATGAACGCACCCTCGACCCCGCCGAGGAAGACGCGTGGGAAAGCGCCCGCGCCGAAGCCTTCGCCCCGCTGCGCCGCGCCGGCGAAGCCGCCCGCCGCGCCTTCTTCGCCCTCCCCGATCCCGCGAACGATCCCGCACCCGACGGCGGAAAAGTGCGGAAAAGCGCGAGTGGTTAGATCCTCCCCGTTGCGCAGCGATGGGGAGGTGGCAGCGCGAAGCGCTGACGGAGGGGTTATGACGCGCCGTAGAAACCCCTCCACCACTCATCTACGATGAGCGGTCCCCCTCCCCATGCCCGCGGCACAGGGAGGATCGAGAAGGCCCTAAACCGCCACCCCCACCTGCACCATCCCGCGCAGCCGCTCGGCATCGCGCGACGGCGGCATGCCGAAGGCGCGGGCATATTCGCGGCTGAACTGCGATGCGCTCTCGTACCCGACCGAGTAAGCCGCGCGGCTCGCCTCGCTGCCGCTCGCGAGCAGCCGCCGCGCCGCGTGCAGGCGCAGCGTCTTCTGGAACTGGAGCGGGCTCATCGCGGTCGCGGCCTTGAAATGACGATGGAAGGAGGCAACACTCATCCCCGCAATCTCGGCCAGCACCGACGTGCGCAGCATCTCCTGATAATGCTCGTGCATCCACAGGATCGCGCGGCGCACCCGCGACAGGCGGCTGTCCTCCTGCGCAATTGCGCAAAGCTGCCCGCCGAGCGGCCCCTGGAGCAGGCGATAGAGGATCTCGCGCTCGCGCATCGGGGCGAGCATCGCGATATCGCCCGGCTGGTCGAGCAAGGCGAGCAGCCCCGCCCACGCCTCGAGCATCTCGGGCGTGACCGCGGAGACCGCAAAGCCCGTCATCTCGCCGCGCGGCGCCTCGTTGCCGATCGCCGCGGGGTCCATGCTGGCGATCAGGTCGGCGAGCACAGCGCGGTCGATGCGCAGCGCCGCAGCGACATAGGGTTTGTCGGCGCTCGCCTCGACCACGCGGCCGACCGCGGGCAGGTCGAGCGAGGCGACGAAATAGCTCGACGCGTCGTATCGCAGCACCGCGTCGCCGATCACGACCTGCTTCGTTCCTTGCAGGATCAGGCAGGTGACGGGTTCGTAAACCGTCGCGACCCCGCTCGTCGGCGCACACTGCGTCGCGACGACAAGCCGCGGCACCGGCGACTCATAATAGGGAGAAACCGCGTGCCGCAGCACCTGAGCGCATATCGAGTCGAGCCTGTCCTGCATCGCCCCCACATCGGTCTTCGCGCGCCCGCGCGCAAGACGCGCCCATCCGCTCGCTTCCGCTTTGAGAGAAATAGGCAAGCAGATGCCATGATCGGGCAGCGAAACCGGGAACGCCCGGCCTATCTTGCTCGGGTCAGGGCATTCCCCTCCACCCTGCATCATCCAAGGAGTTTTCCATGACCCAGTTCAACGCGAAATCGACCACCGACGACGTCCTCGCCGGGGTCGACCTGTCGGGCCAGCGCTTCCTCGTCACCGGCGTGTCGGCAGGGCTCGGCGTCGAAACCGCCCGCGCCCTCGCCGCCCATGGCGCCGATGTCGTCGGCGCCGCCCGCGACCTGACCAAGGCCGAGGGCGCGACGGCCGATGTGCGCGACGCGGCGAAGACCGGCGGCGGCAGCTTCGAGCTGATCCAGCTCGACCTCGCCTCGCTCGCCAGCGTCCGTGCCGCCGCCGACGCGCTCAATGCCGATGGCCGCAAATTCGACGTCGTCATCACCAACGCCGGCGTAATGGCCGCGCCCTTCGGCAAAACCGCCGACGGCTTCGAGACGCAGTTCGGCACCAATCATTTGGGCCACTTCACCTTCGTCAACCGCATCGCGTCGCTGATCAAGGACGGCGGCCGCCTCGTCAGCCTCGCCTCGTCGGGGCACCGCTTCTCCGACGTGAACCTCGAAGATCCGAACTTCGACAACGGCGATTACGAGCCCTGGGCCGCCTATGGCCGTTCGAAGACCGCGAACATCCTCTTCGCCGTCGAGTTCGACCGCCGCCACAAGGGCCGCGGCGTGCGCGCCACAGCGCTCCACCCGGGCGGCATCCACACCGAGCTCGGCCGCCACCTCGACGAGGGTGCGATCGAAGCACTCGTCGAACAGATCAACGCCACGGCGCGCGAATCGGGCGGCGAGGCGTTCGAGTTCAAATCGATCCCGCAGGGTGCGGCAACCTCGGTCTGGGCCGCCGCCGTCGCCGATCCGGCCGAAGTCGGTGGGCGCTATCTCGAGGATTGCCATGTCGCCGAGCTTGCCGAGGGCGAGGGGCTGCGCGCCGGGGTGCGCGCCTACGCGCTCGACGCCGACAACGCGAAGGCGCTGTGGGCAAAGAGCGAGGAGATGGTCGGCGAGCGTTTCTGACGCCTCGATAAAAACAAGCGAGCGGGCGGCCGTGTGCCGCCCGCTTTGCGGCGCCTTAGTCGACGACCCAATAGTCGGCGGCCCCGCCCGGCTCGAACCCGCGGCGGCAGATCACTTCGCCCTCGCTGGTCAGTTCGGCCCATGCGCCGATCGGCTCGCGCTCCATCATCACCAGCGCCGCAGCGACATCCTCGGCCTCGAATGCGACGCGCTTTTCCATTCCGAACCAGGCATCCTGGTATCGCAGGACATAGGTGGTCAGAACGGGGGAATCGGCCGGAATTTCTGGACGCGGCAGACAGTCGCATTCGCCGTCTCTGGAGCCGCTGGAGTTTTGCTGGGGGAGCTTCATTGGGGGAGAGCCTTCGGTGGGGGAAACGAAGGGGGCGATCCCGACGGCTGGCCCAGCCGTGACCGCCGCCGGGGCGAAAGGATATTGGTCGGCGATGCGTCTCCTACGCCCCATGGGCAAGCGGACAGCGCCGCGAGCGGCGGCGCGGAACGTCCGAAAATATACGCTATATCATTGCCATACACGCCGCCGCCGCTGCCACGCCGTTCGACGGGCGACCATTTCGAATCGACAAACGACTTGACGATGGCATGGCGCGACAGGCCGGGACGCGGCCCGTTCCATTCCCCGGAAACTCCATATAAAGAATTCTTTATATGTGTATTGACAGGACCCGCCGTTTCGCTATGTTTCAACCTGTCGAGGTTCTCCACACCGTTTGCGCGGTGTGGAGCTAAGACGGGAAGCCGGTGCGTCTCGATAAGGGGCAAGGCCGGCGCTGCCCCCGCAACTGTAAGCGGTGAGCGATGGTCGCTACGTGTCACTGGTCCGGCAAGGGACCGGGAAGGCCAGACCGCCGCGTCGATCCGTGAGCCAGGAGACCTGCCTCGTCAGATACGTCCTCCGGCGGGGTGCCCGGTCAGGCCGCATGCATGGCTGCGCCCGACCCTTGCTTTGCGGGCGCGGAGTCCCGTGCGTACGCGTCTGCCCGGCGCCTTGCCCCTTGCAAGGTGCTTGAAGAAATGACTGTCAGCGTCGCCACCCTCGGCTTCCCCCGCATTGGCCTTCGCCGCGAGCTCAAATTCGCGCTCGAAAGCTATTGGGCGGGCAAGACCACGCTTGCCGAACTCCAGACCGCCGCTTCGGGCCTCCGCGCCTTGGGCTGGACGCGGCAAAAGGCACTCGGCGCCGACATCCTCCCGTCGAACGACTTCTCGCTCTACGACCATGTCCTCGACACCAGCGCGCTGATCGGCGCGGTCCCCGCCCGCTACGACTGGGGCGGCGAGACCGTCGACCCCGACCTCTATTTTGCGATGGCGCGCGGGGCGCAGGGTAAAGCGGGCCACGCCGGATGCGGCCACGCCCATGACACCACCGCGCAGGAAATGACCAAATGGTTCGACACCAACTATCATTTCATGGTCCCCGAACTCACCGCGGGGCAGAGCTTCCAGATCGCCTCGACCAAGATCTTCGACGAATTTGAGGAAGCTAAGGCGCTGGGTTATCAAACGCGCCCCGTCCTCCTCGGCCCCGTCAGCTATTTGATGCTCGCCAAGGGCAAGGCGGTCGAACCGCTCGCGCTCCTGCCACAGCTTCTCGACACCTATGCCGAAATTCTCGCCCGCCTCGCGAAACAAGGCGCCGAATGGGTGCAGATCGACGAGCCGTGCCTCGTCCTCGACCTCAGCGCCGAACAGCGCACCGCGTTCGAGCGCGCCTACGCCCGCCTCGCCACCCGCGGGCCCAAGCTGATGCTCACGACGTACTTCGGCGGTCTCGGAGACAATCTGGATCTCGTCGCCGACCTTCCCGTCCACGGCCTCCACCTCGACCTCGTCCGGGCGCCGGGCCAGCTCGAGCCCGCGATCGCAAAGCTCCAGCCGCACGTCCTGCTCTCGCTTGGCGTCATCGACGGCCGCAACATCTGGCGCGCCAACCTCCCCGACCTCTACTGGCGTCTCAAGGAGCTCGCCGGCAAACGCGACCTCATTCTTGCCCCGTCCTGCTCGCTCCTCCATGTCCCCGTCGACCTCGCGCTCGAAACCTCGCTCGACCCCGAAATCGCGCAATGGCTCGCCTTCGCGGTGCAGAAAATCGAGGAGCTTGCCGCGCTCGCCAAGGCACTGAACGACGGCGAGGACGCGAGCTTCGCCGCCTTCTCGGCCTCGCGCATCGCCGCAGTCGCACGCCAGACCTCGCCGAAAATCCACAACCCCGCGGTCGCAAAGCGCCTTGCGGCCCTCGATGACAGCGCCACCAACCGCGCCTCTCCCTTCGCCGCGCGCCGCGACGCCCAGCAAAAGCGTCTCGCCCTCCCCGCCTACCCCACCACGACGATCGGCAGCTTCCCGCAGACCCCCGAGGTCCGCAAAGCCCGCGCCGCGCATATCAAGGGCGAGATCGACGATGCCGCCTACGACCAGTATCTGCGCGTCGAAACGCGCGCCGCGGTCAAATGGCAGGAGGAAATCGGCCTCGATGTCCTCGTCCACGGCGAGTTCGAGCGCAACGACATGGTGCAATATTTCGGCGAACAACTCGCCGGCTTCGCCTTCACCCGCGCCGGCTGGGTGCAAAGCTATGGCTCGCGCTGCGTTCGCCCGCCGATTCTCTACGGCGACGTGTCGCGTCCCGAAGCCATGACCGTCGGCTGGTGGCGCTATGCGCAGGACCAGACCGACCGGCCGATGAAGGGCATGCTCACCGGCCCCGTCACCATCCTGGGCTGGTCCTTCGTCCGCGACGACCAGCCGCGCGAGACCAGCTGCCGCCAGATCGCGCTCGCCATCCGCGACGAAGTGCAGGACCTCGAGGCGGCCGGCGCCGCGATCATCCAGATCGACGAAGCCGCGTTACGCGAAGGTCTCCCCCTCCGCCGCTCGGAATGGCAGCACTACCTCGACTGGGCCGTCGAAAGCTTCCGCATCACATCGTCGGGCGTCCGCGACGACACCCAGATCCACACGCATATGTGCTATTCGGAGTTCAACGACATCATCCGCGCAATCGGCGCGATGGATGCCGACGTCATCTCGATCGAGACCGCGCGGTCGCAGATGGAGCTGCTGGGCGCCTTCGAAACCTACGCCTATCCGAACGAGGTTGGCCCCGGCGTCTACGACATCCACAGCCCCCGCATCCCGGCCGAGCGCGAGATGACCGACCTGCTGACGCTGGCGGGCAAGCATCTGCCGCCGCGGCAGATCTGGGTGAACCCCGACTGCGGGCTCAAGACGCGCAAATGGGACGAGGTTCGCCCCGCGCTGACCGCCATGGTCGCCGCCGCGCAGGCAATGCGCATCCGGGGCGCCTATAATGCAAACTGAGCCCGCCATGCCGGCCGGTCAACCCGCCGTCCGCGTCACCGCCATGCCCGCCAACGCCAATGTTTATGGCGACATCTTCGGCGGCTGGCTGATGGCCCAGATGGACCTTGCGGCGTCGTCGGTGGCCTCGCGCCACGCCCGCGGCCGCGCGGTGACGATCTCGGTGGAAGGCATGTCCTTCCACCGCCCCGTGTTCGTCGGCGACGAGGTGTCGGTGTTCGGGCGCCTCGTCAAAGTCGGCCGCACCTCGATGCACGTCGAAGTCGAAGCCTGGGCGCGCGACCGCCATGCCGACGAGGACAATAGGGTCACGCAGGCGGTCTTCATCTTCGTCGCGGTCGGCCCCGACCGCCGCCCGCGCGCCGTTCGCCCGCTCGCCGAGGAGGTCGCCTGAACCAAAGCGCACCGCCGGGGAGCCATTCCCCGGCGGCGCCTTACAATGTCCCCACAGCGCCCCCATATAGAGACTATCGCGGCACGCGTTCTTCGTAGGCCGCCGCGACTGAGAGACTTGCGCGCTCCCGCTTACAAGGAGGAGCCGCGCGCCATGAATTCCGAAACGAGTCCCGCCGATGCAACCGTCACCGAAGGGACCGCGGCCCCCGGCAAGACGCGATCGAACAGCTTCTTCCGCCCAAAGCGCGCCCCGCTGCCCCGCGACGACGCGCGGCGACAGGGCGACATCAGCCAACTCGCCTTTCTGACGATGGGCGGGCGCGATCCCGCAATCGCCTTCCTCAATAGCGAGAACGCCGAACTCGGCGGACGCCCGCTCGCCGTCGCGACCGCCAGCGACACCGGCTATGAACAGGTCGCCACCGCGATCCGCGCCTGGGCGCGCGATCCGGGCTTCGAATGAGCCGCGCGATGAATCTCGCGCTTCCCGAGAGCGAGGTGAAACAAATCTGCCTGTCGCAAGGCGTCAGCATCAGCGCGATCGAACCGCTGCAATCGGGCGGCACCCGCCTCATCTGCACCACCCCCGCCGGCGCCGAGGAAATGCGCCTGCGTCTGCGCGGTCACATCATCGACGGCGCGGTCACCCGCCACCGCTTTTACCGCCCGCCCGGCGCGCAGGGGGGATATTAGCCCCGGCGCCTCCGCCGCAACATCAACCCCGCAACGCCCAGCCCGAACAGCCCGACCATCCCCGGCTCGGGCACCGGCACCGCGCCGCCGCCCGTCGAACTGTCGCCGCCGCTCGAACTGCCCGACGGCGACGTCGCATAACCGCCCTTGAACGTCCCGATATGCATCTCGCCATTCTGCTTGAGGTTGCCGAACACCGCCGACCCCTGAATGTAATTGCGCGTTTCGGCATCGGCGAGCGGCGCGAGCACTGATCCGCCCCACGCGGTGGTCAGCTTCAGATCCTCGGCTTCGGGGAAATTCCAGATCACCCGTTCGCCCAGATTGTTGGTGCCGCCGAGGAAATTGTCGTTGAGGTTGATCGACCGCCCGCTGACGTTGACGATCGCGATGTCCGCGCCGTTCAGGTTGAACTGAATCTCGCCGATCTTGTCGAGGTCGGCCGCGGTGATGTTGAACACCGCAAGTCCCTGCGCATTCGGCTGCGCGTTAAAGGTCCCGCGATTGCCCTGCACCGTCAGCTGGCTGTTCGACTTGAGCGTGCCCATCTCGAATGACAGGCTGCCCATGCTGCTCTTCAATTCGGCCTTGTTCTGTTGCAGCCCCAGCCCGAACGCCGGGTTGCTCGCATCGAGGTTCGAAATCACGGTGTTCTGGTTGACGTTAGTGTTGCTGATCGTCCCGCCGACCTTCACCATCTGGTTCGGACCGTTGAGGTTGAAACCGCTCGACACATTGCCGCCGATCACCGCGCCCGACCCGTTGTTGAGATTCTTGTGGCTGCCCGTGACATTGCCGACGACGGTCAGTCCCGGCTGGCCGTTCGGCGAGGTCGTGGCGCGGATGCCGTAATTCGACGAATTGCCGCTGAGATTCCCGCCAACGAAGGTCCGCCCTTCGACCTCGGACGAAGATTCGAGGTTGCCGAGCACGACGAGATTCCACTCGCGTAGCGCATCGATACCGGTGATCGCCTTGCTTTGCGCTATAGCGGGCAGCGTCAGCGCGGTCGCTACGATCGCGGCGGGAAACAGGATGCGGGTCGGAAAGGCCACAGCTTTATCGTCCAGTTTTCAGTGGGAAGGCGCGGGCGCCGATAGGGCGTTCGTCGTCCGGTTTACACCGAAGTGCGATGGACCGTTGTCCTGTTCCGGAACAGCAGCGCGATGCCGTCGCGCAGCCGTGCCAAAATCGCGGCGGATGCGGGCTTAGCCGATCGAGAGGAAGCCCGTGACCGTCAAACGCCCCGCCCCCGGGTGCGCCGACAGCGGGTCGTCCGAAGAGATCGCCCCGCTGTGGAGGTTCCAGCTGCGATAGAGCAGCGCGCGATTGTAGCGCGCCGGTTCGGTGCGGATGCATTCGAACAGCGGCGTATCGCCCAGCACATATTCGGGCGGCGGCACACCGCCGTGACGCATTTCGATGTCGAGGTGCCGAAAGAACAGGTCGCGACGCGCTTCGTCGACCGTCTCGAAGCTCGTCGAGCGGTGGCGGAAAAAGGCGGTGCCATCACCTCCTGCGGGCGAAAGATAGTGGATGAGCGCGATGCGGTCCTCGGTAAAGGCGTCGATATGCGGCAGGCGCTGCGCGATGGTCAGATCACCCGCCGGCGTCGAGACGATCGAAAAGCTCGCATCCACGACGGTGATCGGCCCGGTCCGCCCGAATGCTTCAGCGGCTGCTGCCGCGATGACCGGGAACTGCGTCGCGAGATAGTCGGCGGGCAACGCCGCACGCACCCCCGGAAAATGGTTGAGCGCCGGAGCGAAATCGGCCGCCTGTGCAAAATTTCGCAAGGCAACGGGATCGGCCGCGAAATCGTCGAGGATGACGAGCGGCTGCGCCTCGGTTCCGATCGCCTCGATACGTACCGACGTCATTCGGAGCATGCCGCGGCGCGCGCCAGCAGGAAGTCGCGCTCGCGCTCATTGCTCGACAGTGCCGCTGCTGCCCCGAACTGAACCCTCGCTTCGTCCGGCCGCCCGGCGCGAAACAGGAAATCGCCGCGCGCGGCAGGCAGCGGCGCATAATTGCGCAGCACCGCCGCATCGGCGATCTCATCGACCAGCCGCAATCCGGCCTCCGGACCGAACGGCATACTGTGCGCAACCGCTCGGTTGAGCTCGACCACCGGCGACGGCATGATCCGCCCCAGCCGGTCGTAGAGGCCCGCGATACGCTGCCAGTCGGCCTCCTCCGCCGAGCGCGCGCGGGCATGGCACGCCGCAAGCGCCGCCTGCAATACATAGGGCCCGCCCGCTCCGCCCAGTTCCTCGGCCCGATCGAGCGCATTCAACCCGCGGCGGATCAGCAACTGATTCCAACGCGCCCGGTTCTGTTCGGTCAGCGGGACGAACCGCCCATCGGGTCCCGCCCTCGCCGTCAGCCGCGACGCCTGAATTTCCACCAGCGCGAGCAAACCCAGCACCTCCGGCTGCTCGGGCATCAATCCGGCAAGGATGCGCCGCAATCGCTGACCCTCGCCGCAAAGAGGCGGTCGGACGAGCGATGACCCCGCGGTCGCGGCATAGCCTTCGTTGAAGATCAGATAGACGACCTCGAGCACCGACCCCAACCGCGCCTGAAGCTCCGCACCGCGCGGAACCTCGAACTGGGCTCCCGCCTTGGCGATCGCCTTTTTCGCGCGCGTGATCCGTGCTGCAATCGTTGCCTCGTTCGACAGGAAAGCCCGGGCGATCTCCTCGACCGTCAACCCGCCGACCAGCCGCAGCGTCAGCGCGGCGCGCGCCTCGGGCGAAATCACCGGATGGCAGGCGGCAAAGATCAGCCCGAGCAGCTCGTCGCCGAGCGGATCGTCGAGCGCCGCCTCGACGGCCTCCGCGCTCATATCGCGCTCCTCATCGAGTTCGCGGGCGATTTCGGCATGTTTCCGCTCCCGCATCGCATGGTGCCGGGCGCCGTCGATCACCCGCCGTTTCGCTGCCGCGGTCAGCCAGGCGCCCAGGTTATCGGGCACCCCCGACTTCGGCCATTCGGCGAGCGCGATCAGCAGCGCCTCCTGCGCCAGCTCCTCGGCCCGGTCGACGTCGCGTGTCAGGCGGGCGAGCGCGGCGATCAACCGCGCCCGCTCGATCCGAAACACCGCTTCGATCGCCCGGTGGGTTTCGTCAGCTGCCATACCCGCCTTGTCCGCGAAAGATCGTGGGCGAGGCAAGCATGGCGACCTGCACGACTTAGTCGCCGCTCATCGCCAAGGCGACTGCCTCGTCCATGTCCTTGACTTCCCAGACCCAATAGCCCGCGACGAGTTCGCGCGTCTCGGCGAAGGGGCCGTCGATCACCGTGCGGCTCGCGCCGTCGAACGCGATCCGCTTGCCGGCCGACGAGGGTTTCAACCCATCGCCATCGACCATCACGCCGGTGTTCACCAGCTCCTCGTTAAACTTGCCCATCGCCTCGAACATTTCGGTCATGTCCTCGGTCGGCGGCAGGCCCTTTTCGCTGTCCTCGGTCGCTTTGACAAAGACCATTACACGCATGGTCCATCTCCTCTTTGATCGGGCCGACAGCGGCTCCTGCCAACACGACGAACGAGCCGCCGCCAAATCGACACGAGTGCGGAAAAAAATTCAGGCGACCTCCGCCAGCGACTGCGGCGTCGAAAAACGCTGCCGATATTCGTGCGGCGACAAGCCGATCAGGCGATGGAACAATTTGCGGAACGCCGCCGCATCCTCATATCCGACGCTCCACGCGATCTGGTCGACCGTGCGCTTGGTGAACTCCAGCAATTCGCGCGCTTTGCCGACGCGCAGATGCTGGACATATTCGACCGGAGTCATTCCGGTGGCCGCCTTGAAGCGGCGCTGGAAGGTGCGCTCCTCCATCCCCGCCTCGCTCGCCATCTCCGCCACCGCGACCGGCCCCGGCCCCCGCGCCTGCAACCAGTGCTGCACCTTCAGGATCGCCTCGTCGCCATGCGTCAGCTTCGGCGAAAAGCTCGCATAATGTTTCTGCTCGCGCCCCGAGGGATCGATCAGCAGGAAGCGCGCGGTCTCCATCATCACCGTCGGACCCAGCAAGCGTTCGACGATGCGCAGCCCCAGGTCGGTCCACGCCATCAGCCCGCCCGCGGTGACGATGTCGCCATCGTCGATCACCATCCGGTCGGCCTCCATCCGCACGTCGGGAAAGCGGCTGCGAAACTCCTCGGCGAAGAACCAGTGCGTCGTCGCCGGCCGCCCCGCGAGCAATCCCGTCGCCGCCAGCGCAAATGCCCCGCCGCAGTTCGACGCCAGCACCGTGCCCTGCGCGTGCCGGTCGAGCAGCCAGCGCGCATAGGGCTCGACCTCGCCCGGCTCGAGCAATTTGTGCAGGCTGCCCGGCGCGATCAGCACCGCGGGCGAATTGCCTGGCGCCTCGGCCGGGTGGCTGTCGTAACTGCGCGCAAAGCCTCCCGCTTCCTGCAGCCGCCAATGGCTGACGCGGATCGGGCTGCGGCCGTGGTCCACCGCAAAGCGCCCCGCGACGTCGAACAGGTCGGTGATCCCATGCACCATGCCCATTTGACAGTCGGGATAGGTCATCATCCCGACCTCGACGAGCGGCAGATCGGTGGCGTCCGGCACCTTCAGCTTGGGCATATCGGCTCCTTTGTCGGAATCGGCCCGGATAATGTCGCGTCCGCCAATCCCGATCAAGCGCGCATCGCCGTATCTGTTGTTTCACCAGGACGGACACCCCGCCCTCCAAGTCGAAAGGAACCATATCATGACCACCATCACCACCAAGGACGGTACGAACATCTTCTTCAAGGATTGGGGTCCAAAGGACGCTCAGCCGATCGTCTTCTCGCACGGCTGGCCGCTCAGCGCCGACGCGTGGGACGCCCAGATGGTCTTCTTCGCCAATCAGGGCTTTCGGACCATCGCCCACGACCGCCGCAGCCATGGCCGTTCGGATCAGGTCTGGGACAATAACAATATGGACCAGTATGCCGACGACCTCGCCGAACTGATCGAACAGCTCGACCTCAAGGACGTCATTCTCGTCGGCCATTCGACCGGCGGCGGCGAAGTCACCCGCTATATCGGCCGTCACGGCACCGCCCGCGTCGCCAAAGTCGCGCTGATCGGCGCGGTCCCCCCGCTGATGCTCAAGACCGAAGCCAATCCGGGCGGCCTGCCGATCGACGTCTTCGACGGCATCCGCAAGGGCACATTCAACAACCGGCCGCAGTTCTTCAAGGACCTGACTTTGCCCTTCTACGGCTACAACCGCGACGGCGCGGCGGTGTCCGAAGCGGTGCGCGACGAATTCGTGCGGCAGGGCATGAACGGCGGTCTCAAGGGCCTGCTCGACAGCATCCGTGCCTTCTCGGAAAGCGACTTCAACGAAGACTTGAAGAAATTCGACAAGCCCACACTTGTCCTCCACGGCGACGACGACCAGATCGTGCCGATCGGCGCCGCCGCGCTCTCGACCGTCAAGATCGTCAAGCAGGCGGTGCTCAAGGTGTACAAAGGCGGCAGCCACGGGCTCACCGTCACCGAGCAGGACCGCTTCAACGCCGATCTTCTCGAATTCATCAACAGCTGATAGGTAAGAGGCGCGGGCCCCAAGAGTTTTTGGGACGGGCCGCGCCTCCTCACCTGTAAAGGAGACGTGTCATGATCCTCGGTTTGACCATTCCGCAATTCACTGCGCTGCATGTCTTGATTAGTTTCGTCGGCATCGGCGCGGGTCTCATCGCGCTCCCCGCCTTCGCGCGCGACCGCATCCTGCCCCGTACCAACGCGATTTTCCTGTGGTTCACTCTGCTCACCAGCCTCACCGGCTTCCTCTTCCCCATTCTTGCTTTCACCCCTGCGCTCGGGACGGGGATCGTCTCGACGCTGGTGCTCGCGGTCGCCTTTTGGGCCTGGTACGGCCGCAAGCTCGCCGGCCGCGCGGCGACCGTCTATGCGATCACGGCGACAGCGGCGCTCTACCTCAACCTCTTCGTGCTGGTCGTGCAGTCTTTCCTGAAGGTCCCCACGCTCAATGCGCTCGCCCCGAACGGAACCGAAGGCCCCTTTGTTGCGGCACAGGGCGCACTTCTTCTCACTGCGATCATGTTCGGCGCTCTCGCCGTGAAGGCTAGCCGCCGACCGATCGCAGCCTGAATCAACCCCCAAACGAGACAAGGGCGGCACCACGGCCGCCCTTGTCTCGTTTGGGCTATGCGCCCTTTTGCCTTTCGGTTACGACCGAATTGCCATTTCACGGCCGGAAATGCCGGGGTGGGCGCCGCCCACCCCGGCATCTTACATGCCGTCGAGGCCCTTGCTGACCAGAATATTCACCGCAACGCGGCGATTCTGCGCCTTGCCTTCGGCGGTGGTGTTGTCCGCCGCCGGGTCGGCTTCGGCCATCCCGGTGGGAGTCAGCATACGATAGGGCTTCCAGCCGCACGCCTGCTGAAGATGATTGACGACGCGGCTCGCCCGCTTTTCGCTGAGCACCTGGTTCAGTTCCTGGCTGCCCGTCGAATCGGTGTAGCCAACGACGAGCAGCAGGGCGTTATCCATCCCATCGGCCTGCGATGCCGCGCTGCAGAGATCGGCTTTCGCCTGCTCGGTCAGCACCGCCTTGCCGGTGTCGAAGTTCACGTTCGTCGTGCCTTTGACATTATACTGGTCGATATCGCCCACGCGGCTGCGCAGCGCCTCGGTCGCCGCAGTCTGTTCGGCAAAGCGCTGGTTGGTGCCGGTATGGATCATCGATGCGGTCCGGAGGTCCTTGCTCTTGAGCTCGACCTGGCTTGCAACGAGCCCACCATCCCACTGCAATGTATCGACGCTCACCGGCAGCCCGTTGAGCAGCGAATTCGCAGCCAGCTTGTCGCGATCAAGGCCCAGGAAGCCGCCGCTGCTCTTGATCTTCGTATAGTCGGCGATCGCGATCGCGGTGTTGCTGCCGTCGGCGGTCGTAACCTGCATCCGGCCGTCGCTGCGCGCAGAGATGATGCCTTCGACCTTGGGTCCCTTGGTCATCTGGTCGGGCGAGGGCAGTTCAGCGACAACGGTCGCCATGACTTCGCCATCGTTCGCGTCCTGCGCCTGGGCAGCGAGGCTGCCCGTTGCGGTGCCGGCCAGCAAGGCCAGCATCAGCAAAATTCTCGGGGTTTTCGAAACGGCACCCATATACTTCTCCTTCAAAACAGCCGCCCGCACAGATGGGCCCGCGTATTCACGTGGTCCGTTCTGGGACAAGATTACTCGCGGAAAGGACGAAAGTTGCGCGGGTCGTCGTGCGCACGGTGCGACCAGCCGATAAGACCGTGTCGCAAAAGCGTAATTTTTTTCGTTCGTAGATTTACGGAGGGAAAAATTCAGCGGCATTTGCCAAAGCCAGCTTTCTCGAAAATGCAGCTTGCGTAACAGATCGAATGTCCGTTCCGCACGACGATCATCCGCCACGCCCGCCTCGCCCGATACCCGCTTGCGCAGCTTTCCGTTTACGTTAAGGTTAGTTTCAAACTGCAACCGGAGAGTGATTCATGGCCCTTCCCCCGATTTTCGACCGCCTGCGCCTGCCCGTGATCGGCTCGCCGTTGTTCATCGTGTCGGGACCCGAACTTGTCATCGCGCAGTGCAAGGCGGGCGTCGTCGGCAGCTTCCCGGCGCTCAATGCCCGCCCGCAGTCCCTGCTCGACGAGTGGCTGCACCAGATTACCGAGGAACTTGCCGCGTGGGACCGTGCCAATCCCGACCGGCTGTCGGCGCCTTACGCCGTCAACCAGATCGTCCATAAATCGAACGACCGGCTGCTCGACGACATTGCGACGTGCGAGAAATGGAAAGTGCCAATCACGATCACCTCGCTCGGCGCGCGCGAGGAGCTCAATCAGGCGGTCCATGGTTGGGGCGGCATCACGCTGCACGACATCATCGACGACCGTTTCGCGCGCAAGGCGATCGAGAAGGGCGCCGACGGCCTGATCCCCGTCGCCGCGGGTGCGGGCGGCCATGCCGGCCGGCAATCGCCCTTCGCGCTGGTGCAGGAAATCCGCGAATGGTTCGACGGCCCGATCGCCTTGTCGGGCGCCATCGGCCACGGCCGCTCGGTCCTCGCCGCGCAGGCGTGCGGCGCCGACCTGGCCTATATCGGCAGCGCCTTCATCGCCACGACTGAAGCCAATGCCGAAGACACCTACAAGAACGGCATTGTCGAGGGGCGCGCCGGCGACATCGTCTATTCGAACCTCTTCACCGGCGTGCACGGCAATTACCTGCGCCAGTCGATCGTCGCCGCGGGGATGGACCCTGACAACCTGCCCGAAGGCGATCTCAAGACAATGAACTTTGGCTCGGGCGGCAATACCAAGGTCAAGGCGTGGAAGGACATCTGGGGTTCGGGCCAGGGCATCGGTCCGGTCAGCGCGGTGCGCCCGGTCGCCGAGTTTGTCGCCGAACTCGAAGCCCAATATCTCGCCGCACGCCGCGAACTCGAAGCGAAGGTGCGGCTTATTGTGTTGAAAAACTCTGTCATTGGCTTTGGACACATCTGAGCGAGTGAAAATATTACATCATTCCCAGTCGCCGTATAATTTTAGATCACTGCCCGGCCTCGCTCGATATGTTTCTTACGCAGGCGGCTTGGGCGAGATGCGTCTCCGGAGTTTTTCAACACAATACGGCTATAAACCGCCAAACAGCTTGTCGATCGCCTCGTCGAGATAGGGGCGGTCGACGAACAGGCGCATCGGGTCGCGCCGGTTGAGCCAGAAGCCTGCACCATGCCGATCGGTCAGTGCGCGGCGGGTCGTGTCCTGCAACAGACGCAGGCGCATGACCGCGGTGCGCCGTGCCATTCGCGGATCGGTCGGCGCGTGAAGCGCGAAATGCGCCCTGATCCGCTCGACCCGCGCCGCGACGACATCGCTATAGCCATGGTGCGGCCCGCGGTGCAGCGCATGGCCTGACCGCAGCGCCACCGGCTCGCACGCGGGGAGCATCAAGCCGTTGCGACCGAAATGCTGCAGCGCGAAGCCCTCGCCATACAGTTGCTCGAACATCACCGCCATTTGCGGGCGCTGGAACAGGGCGATGGGGATGAGGTGATGGCGCTGGAACCCGGTTCGCGACGGCGGTGCACCCTGCCATCCCCGCCGCGGTATCAAGTGTCGCGGCCGAACTCGACAACCACCGTCGATCGCTGGCTTCCGCTGCTCGCACCCGGCGACAGGTCGATCCATTCGCCCGCCTCCAGCCCACGCATCGTGCGCGCATGGCGGACCGGGCCGTTGAGCATCATGTCGAGCGCGAGCCGCGACAGCCGCCGGACCATTTCGGCGACCGTCCAGCCGACGGGAATCCGCGCTTCCAGTTCCTGCCCCGCAAACAGCACGAGCCCCCGCGTTCCCATGCTGGCATCGGCGCCATTTTCGCGGCGCCGGAACGCCACGAGGTGCAGCACCGGCGGCATTCCGCTCGCCAGCATTTCGGCAATCGAAGCGCGAAATTGCGGCGCATCCGACCACAGCCGCGCTGGCGACCAGAAGATATGGCTGGCGTCGAACAGGTCGATCAGCAGCACAATCATCTTGAAGAATTCGCGCATCCGCGTCGGCTGCTCGGTCGAGGGGGCCGGCGCCGCCCCGCGTTCGGGATCGCGCTCGGGAATAAAGACCCAGCACGCCCCGCTCTCGCGCCATCGTCGGGGCAAGCTCGCCGCGAGCAGGCTGGTCGACGGATGGTCGGGATCGGCGAGGTCCAGCGCGGCGTCGGCCGCGGGGCCGGCCAGAACCGACACCGCGCCGAACGTCAGGCGGAAACGGGGTGCCGCGAAGCGCGCGGCGACATCGGCGCCCTCGCTGTCGACCCGCTCGGGCCTTAGCCCCATGCGGCGTAACGCGGTTTCGACGGCCTCGTTCGAACCGCCCTGCATCGCCGCTCCGACGATCAGGGCAAAGGGTTCCGGCGGAACCGGCAGGATCAGAGCGTCAGGGTTGCCGACATCCATGCTATTGCGCGGCCTTTTTTGGGTCGCCCCTTGCATTGCAAGACTTGCCCCGATGTACAAACGCTTATTGCCAGATGTCGGGAAGTTAATCTTGGCGCGGTCTCAGATCGCGACCTGGCTTCCCAGTTCGACGACACGATTGGTCGGCAGGCGGAAATATTCCATCGCGCTTTCCGAATTGCGCAGCATCCACGCGAACAGCTTTTCGCGCCAGATCGGCATGCCGGGCTTGCTCGCCGCGATCAGCGTCTGCCGCGACAGGAAAAAGCTGGTTTCCAGCATCTTGAACTCGCCGCCGCAGCTCGTGACGCGGGTCAAAGCCTCGGGCACGTCGATCGGCTGCATGAAGCCGTAATTGAGCACCAGCCGGTGGAACCCCTGTCCCAGATCCTCGAGCATACAGAATTTCTCCTCCTGCACGAACGGCACGTCGGCGATCTTGATCGTCAGCAGGATGATCCGCGCGTGCAGCACCTTGTTGTGCTTGAGGTTGTGGAGCAACGCGTGCGGCACGCCGTCGCTGCTCGACGTCATGAACACCGCGGTCCCCGGAACGCGCGTCGCGCTGTTCGCCGCCGACTTCACGAACACCGGGATCGGCATCGCGCCTTCGGCCATTTCCTGCTGCATCAGTTTGCGCCCGCGCGACCAGGTGGTCAGCAAGGTGAAGATGATCAGGCCGATCGCGAGCGGCACCCAGCCGCCGTCGGGAACCTTGATCAGGTTCGCCCCGAAATAGGCGATGTCGACGATGAAAAAGACCGCGAGTACCGGCAGCGCCTTCCACGCCGGCCACTTCCACAATGTGAAGAGCACAACGCTGAGCAAGCAGGTATCGATGAACATCGCCCCCGTCACCGCGATGCCATAGGCCGCAGCAAGGTTGCTCGACGATCCGAAGAAGAGCACGAGGATGATCACCATCACCATCAGCCCCCAATTGACGATCGGGATATAGATCTGCCCCTGCGCCGACGCGCTCGTATGCTCGACGCGCAGGCGCGGCATGAAGCCGAGCTGGATCGCCTGCTGGGTCAGCGAAAAGGCGCCCGAAATCACCGCCTGGCTGGCGATGATCGTCGCGAGGATCGCAAGGATGACGACGGGCACCTGCCACGCGTCGGGCATCATCTGGAAGAAGGGATCGGCGATCAGGTCGCTGCGCGGTCCCATGTCCGCCTCGAGCACCATCGCGCCCTGCCCCATATAGTTCAGCATGAGCGCCGGCAGGACAAAGGTCAGCCAGCTAAGCCCGATCGGCCCGCGGCCGAAATGCCCCATGTCGGCATAAAGCGCCTCGGCCCCCGTCACCGCGAGCACGACCGCGCCAAGCGCGATGAAGGCGGTGAAACCATCGACGTAGAAAAAGCGCAGCGCGTTCACCGGGTTCAGCGTTTCGAGGATGATCCCCGGATGATCGACGATGTGGATCATCCCGAGGATCGCGAGCATCGTGAAATAAGCGAGCATGATCGGCCCGAACAGCATTCCGACTTTCGCCGTCCCGCGCGACTGGATCGCGAACAGCCCGATCAGGATCGTGAGCGCGATCGGCACGATATAGGGTTCGAACCCCTTGTTGACGTAGCTGAGGCCCTCGGTCGCCGAGAGCACCGACATCGCCGGGGTGATCATGCTGTCGCCATAGAAGAGCGCGGTCGCGAACACCCCGAGCAGGATGATCGGCCACGTCCAGCGCTTCTCGCCCGACGAACGGCTGATCAGCGCGAGCAGCGCCAGGCTGCCCCCCTCGCCCTTATTGTCCGCCCGCATGATCGTCAGCACATATTTGAAGGTGACGACCAGCATCATCGACCAGAAGACGAGGCTGAGCACGCCATAGATGTGCAGCCGGTCGGCCTCGATCGGATGATGCCCGGCAAAGGTTTCGCGAAACGCGTAGAGCGGGCTGGTCCCGATGTCGCCGAACACAACGCCGATCGCGCCGACGGCAAGCTTCAGCTTGCCATCGCTATGATGTCCATGCCCGTAATGGGCCGTTTCGGCGCCAGCAGTCACGGCGCCTGCGGCGCCGCCCGCCGCCTGTTGCGACTCAGCAGTCATTGCGGGCCTTTAGACGAGCCTGAGCCTTTGTAATAGGTTTCAATTTGGGACGCCCGGCGCCGGTACGTCGACCGGGATTGCGGCGGGCAGCTGCGGCCCAAGCGCCTGACGCAATTGCGCCAGCCGCATCTCCAGATCGGGCCGCCACGGCGCATCGGCGGGACTGCGCGCGAGGAGCTGGCTCCACACCGTCTCGGCGCCTTTCAGGTCGCCGCCCTGCGCCAACGCGAGCCCGGCAAAGAAGGGCGGCGCGGGATGCGACGGATCGCGCTTTGCCGCCTCGTCGAACGCCAGCGCTGCGGCGGGCGACATCACGCCGCCGCCGTGCGCTGCCAGCGCGTTGCCCAGCCCGACCCACAGGTCGACATTATCGGGATATTTATCCAATCCCTTTTCGAGCGTCTTCGCCGCGAGTTCGGTCTTGCCGGTGCGCGCGAAACCGTCCGACATGCCAAGCCACTGCGCCGCGGGACCAAAGCGTTCGGACATCCCCTGCCGCTGGTCGGTGATCGCCTTGCCAAACCCCTCGGGCTCCTCGGGCGCCGCGACCGGCTTGCCCGGCAGCGCCGGTTGACCCTGCAATGCGTAGCCCGCAAGGCCCAGCATCACCGCCGCCCCCGCCAGCGGCCGCGCCGCGGCGGGCAGCTTGCCAAGCCAGAAGAGGCCGCCGATCGTCAGCAGCGCGACTAGCAGGACCCACAACCAGATCATGCCGCATCCTCGTCGTCGTCGTTCGCACCGCGGCGGAAACGGCCAAAGGCCAGCCATCCGCCGAGCGCGAGGAAGAGCAATGGCCCGAGCCAGAGCAGCGCCGTGGCGCCATCGAACGGCGGGTCATAGCTCACCCAATTGCCATAGCGCGCGACGAGCCAGGACTTGATTTCGGCCGGGCTTTCGCCCGCCGCGATCTTGCTGCGCACTTCGTGGCGCATATCGCCCGCGAGCGGCGCATCGGAATCGGCAATCGACTGCCCCTGACAGACGAGGCAGCGCAACTCTTCCATGAGTGCTTTCGCGCGCGCTTCCTGCGCCGGATCCTTGAGCTGCTGATAGGCGTAGGGCGCGGGCGGCAGGCGGTCCTGAGCAGTGCTTGGGGACGGCATGGCGCAAAACAGGAACAAGGAGAAAAAAAGTGCCGTTCCCCCGCTAATTCGGGGGCCCAGAGCGAAGAAACGCAACGTCAGCGCGGCCACGCTCTGGGTCCCCGCCTTCGCGGGGATACGTCCGTTGAGGCCCCTTCTGGCGCTCACTTCATCGCCTCGAGTTTCGCGACGATCCCGGGCACCTGATCCGCAAGAATAACGCCCTGAATCTGCTCGCGAATGATGCCCTTGCCGTCGATCAGGAACGTCTCCGGCACGCCCGACGACCCCAGCGCGATCTGGACGCTGCTCTGCATGTCCGACCCGATACGATCGAAGGGATTGCCAAATTCGCGCAGGAACATCGCGACATCCTCGGGCCGGTCGCGGATCGCGATGCCGTCGATCGGCACCCCCGCGGCCTTCAAGGCTTCCAGCTGCGGCGCCTCGGCGCGGCACGGGATGCACCAGCTAGCAAAGACATTGACCAGCCGCGGCCGACCGTCGGCGAGCTGGCTGCTCTTCAGACCCTCGACCCCCGCGGTCGCGGGCGGCAGGTCGAACAAAGGCATCGGCTTGTCGATCCACTGCGACTGGATCAGCGTCTCGGCGGGCGTCACCAGCCGATAGATGAAGGCGCCGAACAGCAGCCCCATGATCGCCAGCGGCACAAATAGGACCCAGCGGTTCTTCATGGCGCAAAACGCTCCTGTGATTTGCGGCTGCGCCGCGCGCGCCAGATGTTCAGCAATTGCGCCCGGCCGAGCAGCGACAGCGATGCGCCGATCGCGATGAGCGCGCCGCCGAGCCATATCCACCACACGAGCGGCTTCCACCACAGGCGGATCTGGTAGCGGTCGGCGCTGCCGTCGTCGCTCGTCACCGGCTGGCCGAGCACGGCATAGAGCTGCCCGCCCGGCCGCGTCAGCAGCGCCGCTTCGTTGGTTTCGGTCGGCGCCGTGCCCATCAAACCGGGGAAGGTGCGCGCCTCGGGCCGCATCGTAAAGCTGCCGCCCGACGATGTCGTCGCAACCAGCGTGCCCTCGATCGCGGTATAGTTCGGCCCGGCGATCGGTTTGACGCCGACGAACTTCACCGCGAAATCACCGACCTTCACCACGTCGCCGGGCGCCGCGGCGACCAGCCGCTCCTTGATGAAGGCGCTTTCGGCGCCCATGCCGGCAAGGCACACCGCGACGCCGAAATGCGCAGTCACCATGCCCCATGTCGGCAGCGGGGTGCGGCGGAGGTTACGCCCCCACAGGGGCGCGAGGCTCGCGACGGCGACGATACCCGCAACGGTCATGCCAAGCAGCGGCAAAATCCCGACCTTGCCGCCGAACAGGATCAGCGCGAACAGCACTGCCGCGCCGGCGAAGATCGCTAGCGGCAGCCGCGACCACATTTTCTTCCCGTCATCCTTGCGCCAGCTCAGCAGCGGCCCCGCCACCATCACGAGGCACAGGATCAGCGCGAGCGGCCCCGCGACCTTGTTATAATAGGGCGGGCCGACCGAAATCTTCTCGCCCATCGCCTCGGCGACGATCGGATAGAGCGTGCCGAGCAGGACGAGCGCGAGGATCGTCGTCAGCAGCAGATTGTTGATGACGAGCGAGCCTTCGCGGCTCAGCAACGCGAATTTCTTGCCCTCGGCCACGCTCCCGGCGCGCAGCGCGAATAACGTCAGCGCACCGCCGATATAGATCGCCATCAGCGCGAGCAGGAATGTCCCGCGCTCGGGATCGACGGCAAAGCTGTGAACGCTAGTGAGAAGCCCCGATCGGACGATGAAGGTGCCGACCATCGACATCGAAAAACCGATCACCGCGAGCATCACCGTCCATGCGCGCAGGGCATTGCGGGTGGCGGTCACCGCGACCGAATGGAGCAAGGCTGCACCCGCAAGCCACGGGATCAGCGAGACATTTTCGACAGGATCCCAGAACCACCAGCCGCCCCAGCCGAGCTCATAATAGGCCCAGTAACTGCCTGCGGTGATGCCGAGCGTCAGGAAAATCCAGCTGCCGAGCACCCACGGCCGCATCGCACGCGCGAACGCCGGACCAATCTCGCGCGTGATCAGCGCGCCGACGGCAAAGCTGAACGCGACCGACAGCCCGACATAGCCGACGTAAAGCGTCGGCGGATGGAAGGCGAGCCCGATGTCCTGGAGCAGCGGGTTGAGCCCCTGCCCGTCGGGCGGCGCCACGGGCAATCGCTTGAACGGGTTCGACGAGAAGAGGAGGAAGGCGAAAAAGCCGAGGCTGAGTGCCGCTTGCGCCGCCAAAGTGGCGACCAGCGTGTCCTCACGCAGCCGCTTTTCGAAGATCGCGATCAGCCCGCCCGACAGCGACAGGATCATCAGCCACAGCAGCATCGACCCTTCGTGATTGCCCCACGTCCCCGCGACCTTGAAGATCATCGGTTTCAGGCTGTTGCTGTTGCGCGCAACCAGTTCGACCGACATGTCGGATCGCACGAACAGCGCGATCAGCAGACCGAAGGCGGCCGCGGTGAGCACGCCCTGCGCAACGCTCGCCGGCCGCACGAGCGCCGCCAGATCCTTCGAACCGCCGCGCAGGAACAATGTTCCGGCGACGAGCGACAGGCACGCGAGCGCGGCCGCGATCCACAGCAGGGCCAGACCGAGTTCGGCGATCATGGGATCACACCATCGATAGACGAAACACCGTCATTGCGAGGAGCCGAAGGCGACGCGGCAATCCAGAGTCGCGTAAACCGCCCTGGATTGCTTCGCTTCGCTCGCAATGACGAAACTGAAAAACCCCTCATACCCCCGCCGGCGCCTTCATATTCTTCGGCATATCGCCCATCTGCGGCGGCATATAACGTTCGTCATGCTTGGCAAGGATGCGGTCCGCGACGAACGTCCCGTCGGCGCGCATCCGGCCGTCGGCGACCATGCCGCTCTCCTCGCCGAACAGATCGGGGACGATGCCCTTATATTCAACCGGCACCGATGCCTTGCCGTCGGTCGCGACGAAACGGATCGTCAGGCCGTCGGCCTGCCGCTTGATGCTGCCCTTGGCGACCATGCCGCCCAGCCGCATCGGCTCATCGACCGCCGCCTTGCCGCCCTCGATCTCGACCGGCGTGCGGAAATAGGCCGCCTCGTCGCGCAGCGCGCTTGCTGCGAGCACACCCGCGCCGCCGACGCCGCACAGCGCGACCAGCGCCAGAATCAGCCGTTGATGCTTGGCCTTCACCGGCACGCCCTCAAAAAATAGGGACAGTCCCTATTTATTCGCCGCAGCCGACCCATGTCCAAATGACGGGTTCCCCAATAAATAGGGACTGTCCCTATTTTTTGTTCACCGCCCATCGTTCGTCCCCTTACGATCCTTTCGGAGCGCATTACTGCGCTTCTCGGCCTTTTTCATCGCGCGCCAGCTCGTCCACAGCACTGCGCCGGTCAGCACGACCGTCAGCCCATAGGCCGCGGCGACAAACGCCCATTGCCCCCCCCCGCTGATCACCCCCGTCACGCGTCAAATCCCCTCGTCGTCCGCGAGCCGCCTGAGCCGCGACGCGACGCGATTGTCGGCGATGATCCGCCGCATCCGCATCAAGACGATGGCGCCGAATAGCAACGAAAAGCCGAGCACGGTCAAGCCCAGCGGCCACAGCAAGGCGCCGTCGATACTCGATCCGCCCAAGGTGATGCTCGGCCCTTGATGCAGGCTGTTCCACCACACGACGCTGCGGTTGATGATCGGGATGTTGATCGCGCCGACCAGCGCGTAGATGGCGGCGCCGCGCGACAGCGAACCGCCCTGTCTTTGTCCGTCGTCGCCGCTCGTCAGCGCGATAAAGCCTGCATAGAGAAAGAGGAGAACGAGCATCGAGGTCATCCGCCCATCCCATTCCCACCAGGTGCCCCAGGTCGGGCGCCCCCAGATCGATCCGGTCGCAAGGCACAGCGCGGTGAACAGCATCCCCGGCACCGCAATCGCGCGCGCCGCGATGCCCGACAGCGGATGCCGCCACACAAGCTGGATCAACCCCGCAATCGCCAGCGACGTCCAGCCGCCCATGCCGAGCCACGCCGACGGGACATGAATATAAAGGATGCGCGCGGTTTCGCCCTGCTTGTAATCGCCCGGCACGATCGCGAGCCCGGCCCACGCACCGCCCAGCACAAGCAACAGCCCGACGCCGAGCAACCACGGCGTCAGCGGCTTGGCAATCGCAAGAAAGCGCGTGGGATTAGCGTAGGCGTGCATCGGATCGCGTCGTCCTTAGGCGAGCCGGAGAAAGGGGTCCAGCAATTTGCCCGGCGCGACCCGGCGGAGCCTGTGTCTCCTGCCATGGGCTCGCGGTCAATTCTGGGTTTCCACCTCCTCGTCACCCCGGACTTGATCCGGGGTCCCGCTTTCCGACGTTGCTGAGCGGGACCACGGATCAAGTCCGGGGTGACGAAAGAAGTGAGCGGAATTCAACCCTCCGGCCGCGTCCATATCCAGCTTCCGGTGACGGCGGCGGCGATCACCGGCACCATCACCCACGGCCAGGGCGAAAAGATCGCGGCGAGGACGATACTGAAGGCAAAGGCGGCGGTCGCGGCGATCTTGCCCTTGCGGCTGATCGCGCCCTTCTCGCGCCACGCGGCGATATGGTGCCCGAAATGCGGGTGCGTCAGCAGCCAATTCTCAAGTCGCGGCGACGAGCGCGCAAAGCAGAAGGCAGCAAGGATGACGAACGGCACCGTCGGCAACAGCGGCAGGAACGCGCCGATCGCGCCGAGTCCCAACGACGCCCAGCCCGCGACCAGATAAAAATGCCGTTTCATCGGGGGATGGCTTAGCGGAATCCAAGCCCGGCGCTAGCCCCTACCCTGTTCCCCGGCGAAGGCCGGGGTCCAGAGCGTTTGTGAGCGAGCGTTGAGTTAGACCGCTCTGGGCCCCGGCCTTCGCCGGGGAACAGCCGAGGAAAATCAACCCCGCCCAATCAGCTTCTGCGCCATCCGGTCGGCCACCGCCGACGCCGGCGTGCCGCTCGCCTTGCTCTCGGCCCAGATTTCCGCGAGCCGGCCGGGGATCAGGTGGATGCGGCTTTCGACTTCCTCGCGGCTGCCCTGCCCCAGATATTCGAGCGCGACGTTGATGATGCCGCCCGCGTTGATCACATAATCGGGGGCATAGACGATGCCGCGATCGTGGATGCGCTGACCGTCGGCCGCGGTCGCAAGCTGGTTGTTTGCGCCGCCCGCGACGATCGGCACACGCAGCTTTTCGATGCTCGCCTCGGTCAGGATCGCTCCGAGCGCATTGGGGCTCAGCACGTCGGCCTCGACCTCCATGATCGCGGCCGAATCGGCGAGTTCGGCGCCGAGCTCGTCGGCGAGTTCCTTCGCGCGCGCCAGATTGACGTCGGCGAGGGTCAGCTTCGCACCCTCGGCCGCCAGCCGCCGCGCGACGCCGCCGCCGACGCTGCCGACGCCCTGGATCGCGATGCGCACATCCTTGGCGCTGTCAGTCTTCAGCCCTTCGCGAATCGCCGCCTTGATGCCGAGGTAGACGCCGAGCGCGGTCAGCGGACCGGGGTCGCCGCCCGCTTCGCCGCTCGCCACCGGCAGGCCGCTGACATGCTTGGTGTGCTTCGAAATCTGGACCATGTCGGCGTCAGTGATGCCGACATCCTCGGCGGTCACATAGGCACCGCCGAGCGATTCGACCGCACGGCCGAACGCCGCGAGCAGTTCAGGCGTCTTCGCGCCGCCCTCGTCAGCGAGGATCACCCCCTTGCCGCCGCCCATCGGCAGCCCCGCCATCGCATTCTTGTAGCTCATGCCGCGCGACAGGCGCAGCGCGTCGGTGATCGCCGCCGCGCGCTGCGGATAATGCCAGTAACGCACGCCGCCCGCGCCGGGGCCGAGGTGCGTCGAGTGGACAGCGATAACCGCCGTCAGCCCGCTAGCGCGATCGCGGAACATATGGACATGTTCATGATCGTCAAAATCGGCGAAATCCCAGACTGCGGACATTGGCTCATCCCTTTTTACGAGTTTAGGGTATTAGAAAATTACGTTAGGACGCAATAATGCAACGAGCGCGACGAGTCACCCGAAAAGCGTCCATACGCGAAGATAGAGAGATGGGGCGACCAACGGGGCTCGAACCCGCGACCTCCGGTACCACAAACCGGCGCTCTAACCAACTGAGCTATGGTCGCCACATAAGTGAAGAGCGGCGCACGAAGCGCCCTCGACAGCGCGCGGCGAATAGGCGCGCATCCCCCCGCTCGTCAAGCATTGTTCGCACGCGCTTCCCTGCTAGAAAGCGCGCCATGGCTGCGAATGATCATGTCGACATGGCGACCTCGGGCGCCGACCGCACCGCCGAACGGCTCGCCGCCGTTCCCGGTATCCGCCGTGCGCCGACGCCAAAGCTGCAGCAGTTCATGCTGTCCGGCTTTCTCGACGCCGAAACCTGCACAGCGCTGATCGCGCAAATCGACCGCGACGTGCGGCCCTCGACGATCGCCGATCCGAACGGTGACGACGCCTTTCGCACCAGCACGACCTGCGACCTCGACCATCGCGACCCGATCGTGGTCGCGGTCAACGACCGCCTCCACGTCCTCACCGGCATCCCGCGCGAATATGGCGAACCGATGCAGGGCCAGCGTTACGACGTCGGACAGGAATTCAAGGAGCACACCGATTATTTCGACCCGCACGGGGCCGATTGGGAAACCTATTGCGCGATTCCCGGCCAGCGCAGCTGGACGCTGATGATCTACCTCAACGAACCCGCCGCCGGCGGCGCGACGCGTTTCCTCTCGACGGGGAAGATGCACCAGCCCGAGCCGGGCAAGCTGCTCGCGTGGAACAATGTGCGTCCCGACGGCACCGCGAACCCCGACACACTCCACCACGGGATGAAGGTGCGCAAAGGCCGCAAATATATCATCACGAAATGGTTTCGCGAACGCCCCTGGCCGTGGGCAGAGGGGGAGCTGGTTTGAACAGCCAATAAAAACCGTTCGCATCGAGCGAAGTCGAGATGCCCATCGGCATCCTGCACCTTCACGGTGTCTCGACTTCGCTCGACACGAACGGGATAGGTCGGTTCTTACTTCACCAGGCGATACTGGAAATTCAGCGTCAGCGTGTTGCCGACCTGACCCGGCTCAACCGGCGTCGCCTTGGCGCCCGCGTCCATCGCCATGCGAACCATCGGCATCGGCGGCTGCGGGCCAAAGCTGCCGCCTTCGCTGATCGACACCAGCTCGACGCCGCGGAAGCCGACGAGGCGCGCATAATCCTGCGCCTTGGCTTCGGCTGCCTTGATCGCGGTGCCGCGTGCGCCGACGAGCTGCGCGTCGGGGTCCTTCATGCCGAACGACGGGCCGTCGATATTGGTGCCGCCAGCGGCGACCAGCGCGTCGAGCAGCGGACCGATGTCGGCGATCTTCGACGTCGTCACGCGTACCGTGTTGCTGACCTGATAACCCAGGAAGCGCGGCGGCTGGCCATCGCCGCGGTTGTTATAGTCATACTGCGGCGACAGGTTGATGCCGCTCGTCTGAATATCCTCGGCCTTGATCCCCCGCGCCTTTGCGGCGGCGATCAGCTTGTCCATCGCGGCGGCGTTCGCGCGCATCGATTCGACCGCGGTCGGGGCGGTCGTCGTCACGCCGGCACCGACGGTCGCCTGGTCGGGACGCGAACGCACTTCCTCGCTGACCGCGAAGGACAGGATCGGGCCTTGGGTCGTTGCTGCTGTCACGGTCGAACCTCCTTGTTGGGCGATCGCGGGGGTCGCCGCCATCAGGGCCAGTCCGGATGCCATAGCGGCGAGCATTTGCTTCGTCATTTCATTCTCCTGTGAACCGGGCTTTCGGTCATCTCTGATGTCCGCCCCGTAACGCAGACGGAGCGAACCCGTTCCGGCCTTTGTGCGCAGCGCGCTTGCATGATGCTGAACGCGCCAGTAGCGAGCCGTTCATCATGGCAGCACCGATTTTATCATATGAGGGCCTCGGCCTGGTCCAGGGCAGCGGCTGGCTGTTCCAGAATCTCGACATCTATGTCGGCGAACGCGACCGCCTCGCGCTGATCGGCCGCAACGGCGCGGGCAAGACAACCTTGCTCAAGCTGCTCGCGGGCCAGATCGACGCCGACAAGGGCAAGCGCGTCATCGTGCCGGGCACGCATGTCGTGATGCTCGAACAGGAACCCGATTTCCGTCCCTTCGCGACGCTCATGGATTTCGCGATTGCCGCGCCGAACGCCCCCGAAGCCTATGAGGTCGCCGCGATCGCCGACCAGCTCGGCATCGACATGAGCCGCACCGCCGCCAGCGCCTCGGGCGGCGAGCGCCGCCGCGCCGCGCTGGCAAGGGCATTGGCGCAGAATCCCGACGTGCTGCTGCTCGACGAGCCGACCAACCATCTCGACCTCGCGGCGATCGACTGGCTCGAAAGCTGGCTCGCGCGCTACACCGGCGCGTTCGTCGCGATCAGCCACGACCGCACCTTCCTCACCCGCCTGACGCGCCAGACCTTGTGGCTCGACCGCGGCAGCATCCGCCGCAAGGAAATCGGCTTCGGCGGGTTCGAAGAATGGAGCGACGCCGTCGCCGCCGAAGAAGCGCGCGCCGCGCAGCGCCTCGATTCGAAACTGCGGCTCGAGGCGCACTGGCTCGAACGCGGGGTCACCGCGCGCCGCAAGCGCAACCAGGGGCGCCTCGAAAAATTGAAAGAAATGCGCGCGACCCGCGCCGCGATGATCGGCGGCCCCGGCGTCGCCAAGCTCGGCCTCGCCAATGACGATGTCCGCTCGAAATCGGTGATCGTCGCGGAGGGCGTGTCGAAAAGCTTCGGCGACCGCACGATTATCAAGAATTTCGATTTCCGCGTCCAGCGCGGCGACCGCATCGGCATTGTCGGCGCGAACGGCGCGGGCAAGTCGACCCTGCTCAAGCTGCTGACCGGCGAAATCCAGCCCGACGAAGGCAGCATCACCCTCGCCCCGACGCTCGACGGCATCATCATCGACCAGCAGCGCAGCCTGATGTCGCCGGACAAGACCGTCCGCGACATCCTCTCCGACGGCGGCGACTGGGTCGAAGTGCGCGGCGTCAAAAAGCATATCCAGGGCTATTTGAAGGAATTCCTGTTCGACCCCGGCGTCATCGAGGCGAGCGTCGGCGCGCTCTCGGGCGGCGAACGCTCGCGTCTGCTCCTCGCGCGCGAATTCGCCAGCGAATCGAACCTGCTCGTGCTCGACGAGCCGACCAACGACCTCGACCTCGAAACGCTCGACCTGCTCCAGGAAGTCATCGCCGACTATGCCGGCACCGTGCTGCTCGTCAGCCACGACCGCGACTTCCTCGACCGCACCGTCACCGTAACGCTCGGCCTCGACGGGTCGGGCAGGGTTGACATCGTCGCGGGCGGCTATGCCGACTGGGAAGCTAAGCGGATCAAGCCCAACACCGTCAAAACCAAGGCCGCGACCGCCGCGCCGCCGCCCCCGCCGACCGCGCGCAAAAAACTCAGCTACAAGGATCAGCGCGACTACGATCTCCTCCCCGTCCGGATCGAAGAGATCGAAACCGAGATGGCGCAGGCCGAAACCGAATTATCGGACGGCAACCTCTTCGCACGCGACAATGCCCGCTTCAATGCGCTGACCGCAAAGCTCGACGCGCTCCGCGACGAGAAAGCCGCCGCCGAAGACCGCTGGCTCGCGCTGGCCGAAGAGGTCGAAGCGCTGGGCTAATCACCCCGTCCCATAAAACCGCGCGAGCCGATCGAGCGCCAGCCCCAGCACCAGCTTACCCGACCGCGCAGGCCACCCGAGCGCCTTCTCCGCGCCGCCTATCCCCTCGCCCGCGCAAATGACGCGCCAGCATATGTCGGCCAACCCCGGCCCCGCGGCGGCGAGCGCGGCATGAAAGCGCCGGTGCGCATCGATTCGCGCCAGCGAAGCGTCGGACGCGCGCGCGCCGCCGCGGCTCTTTCCCGGCGGTGCCGCATCCCACCGCATCGTCACCCGCGCCGCCAGCCCCGCACGCTCATAATCGCTGCGCAGCCTTTCGCCGGCGCCGTGCTGCGCCGACGTCAGCAACCCGCGCGATGCCAGCCAGGCGATCGGGCTTTCGCCGACATTGACCGTCACATGGCGCATCACCTGCGGCCCCGCCTTTCCCGGATCGATCCGGTCGTCGGGATGAAGGCGCGTTTCGAGGCGACGTGCGGTCATGCGATTCTCCTTTGCTGCACGCGGGGCTTGACACTGGATTATTTTGTAGGAAAGAAGAAACCGATTTGGTTATTTGAAGGTATTGCGATGATCAACAGCATCCGCTCGGTGCGCCGCGCCAAGGGCCTGACACTCGAGGAGGTCGGCCAGCGCTGCGTTCCGCCGACGACGGCGCAGACGATCGGGCGCCTCGAAACGGGGACGCGCACGCTGTCGCTCGGCTGGATGAACCGCATCGCCGCCGCGCTCGGCGTCGATGCCGCCGAGCTGGTGCAACTCCCGCAGGACACGCAGCTCACGATCACCGCACTGCTCGGCGCCGAAGGCGCGCAGGCGCCGACGCGCGTCGAACAGGCGCTCACCGCGCGCCCGGGCGAGGATATGGTCGCGGTGCGCGTCACCTCGTCGATCGGCGACTATCGCGCGGGCGACGAAATATGGTGCCGCCGCATCGAGGGTGACTGGGCGAGCGTGCTCAACCGCGACCTGCTCGTCCCCCGCCCCGCGGGCCGTTTCTTCTTCGCGCGCCTGCTCAACGTCGACGGCGAAAAGCTGCACCTGCTGCCGCTCGGCACCGGCCAGCGGCAACAGGTCGTCAGCAACCCGCCCTGGGCCGCGGTCGCCGTCCGTCTGCTCCGCACGCTCTGAGTGTCCGCCGCATCGCGCCTCCGCGTCCTGTCGGTCGCAACGCTGTTCCCCGACGCGGCGCGGCCCAACTTCGGGCTGTTCGTCGAAAAAAGCCTGCGTGCGCTCGCGGCGCAGCCGGGCATCGACCTCACCATCGTCGCGCCGGTCGGCCTGCCGCCCTTCCCGCTCTCGTTCCACAAACGCTATCGCGCGCTCCGTAACCTGCCGCGCAGCGAGAGCCGGAACGGCCTCACCATCCTCCGCCCGCGCTTCACCCTGATCCCGCGCATCGGCGCGCGCTTCAATCCGGCGAAAGTTGCGCGCTCGGTTCTGGTTGCGGTTCGCGGGCAGAAGTTCGACGTGATCGACGCCCAATTCTTCTACCCCGACGGCCCCGCCGCGATGCGTGTCGCGGACGCGCTCGGTCTCCCCTTTTCGATCAAGGCGCGCGGCGCCGACATCAGCCACTTCGGCCATGACCCGGCGACGCGATCGCAGGCGATCGAAGCGGGCAAGAATGCCGCCGGCCTGCTCGCCGTCTCCGAAGCGATGCGCGGCGACATGGCCGCGATCGGCATCGATCCAACGAAAGTCGCTGTCCACTACACCGGCATCGACACCGCGCGCTTCCACCCCGGCGACCGCGCCGCCGCGCGCGCAGCACTCGGCATGGGCGGCACCCCAACTATTCTCACCGTCGGCGCGCTGATCGAACGCAAGGGTCAGGCGCTCGTAATCGAGGCGCTGCCCGCGCTGCCCGACGTCCACTACTGGCTCGCCGGCGCGGGCGATGAGGAAGGCCGATACCGCGCGCTCGCGCAAAAGCTGGATGTCGCAACCCGTGTTCATTTCGTGGGGCCCGTCGCCAACGCAGACCTACCTCAGCTTTATCGCGCCGCCGACGCCGTCGTGATGCCGTCGGTCAGCGAAGGGCTCGCCAATGCGTGGGTCGAGGCGCTCGCCTGCGGCACGCCGATCGTGATCAGCGATGCGGGCGGGGCCGCCGAACTGGTGACTTCAGCCGTTGCCGGCCGGATCGTCGAGCGCACGCCGGGCGCGATTGCCGCCGCCGTTCGGACGATCCTCGCGGCCCCGCCGTCATCGGCCGATGTCGCGGCAAGCCTTGGCGGCCGCTTCGACTGGGACCGCAACGGCCGCGAACTGGCCGCGCATCTCCGCCGCTGCGCAAGTCGCTAGACACGGCAACGCCGGCCCACTCTCAGAGCAGGCCGGCGCCGTTCTTTTTCAAAGCTTCGAGCCTCAGACGACCGCGCCGTCGTCTTTGCGCTCGACGCGTTCGCCGCCGTCCATCCCGGCGGTCGTGCGCGGAACGAAGCTGTGCGGGCCGACCTTCAGCCACACGAGAATCGGCGTCGACATCAGGATCGACGAATAGGTGCCGACGAAGACGCCGAGCAGGATCGCGGCGGTAAAGCCGAAGATCACGTCGGGGCCGAAAAGCAGCAGCATGCCGAGCGCGAGCAGCATCGCGACGCTCGTCATCACCGTGCGCGACAGCGTCTCGTTGATGCTGAGATTGAGCAGCGGAACGATGTCCATCTTGCGATATTTTTTGAGATTTTCGCGAATGCGGTCATAAACCACGATCGTGTCGTTCAGCGAATAACCGACGATCGTCAGCAGCGCCGCGACGCTGTTGAGGTCGAACTGGATTTGCGTCACCGCAAAGAAGCCAAAGGTCAGCGCGACCTCGTGGAACAGGCGGCCCAGCGCACCGACGCCGAACTGCCATTCGAAGCGGATCCAGATATAGATCGAGATGCCGAGCATCGCGAGCGCGAGGCTGATCGCCCCGGTGCGCAGCAATTCTTCGGACACCTTGCCCGACACGGTTTCGACCGAACCGGCCTTCGCGGTCGGGAATGCCTTCTGGATGCCCGCCACGAGCTGTTGCCCCGCACGTTCGGCGGCCGCCTTGTCGCCGTCGGGCAGCGCCGTGCGGATCGATACCGCCTTGTCCGACCCGAACTGCTGGATCGTGGCTTCGCCAAGGCCGATATCGCCGACCTTTTCGCGAATTTCGTCGATCGGCGGCATCATCTGGGTGAATTCGACGCGGACCGACTGGCCGCCGACAAAGTCGATGCCCAGGTTCAGCCCCTTCACCGCGACGAGCGCGATCGAGATGATGACCAGGATGATGCTCATCGCGGAGGCGACCTTGCGCCACCGCAGGAAGTCGATGTTCGTGTCGTCGGGGACGAGTTTCAGCAAGCGCATGATTCGCTCCCTCCTTTAGATGTGGATCGCCGTCGGGCGTTTGGTCCGCAGCCAATGGGCGACGAACATACGCGTGACGGTCACGGCGGTGAAGACGCTGGTGACGATACCGATGGTCAGCACCACGGCAAAGCCCTTGATCGGGCCCGAGCCGAACCAGAACATCAGCGACGCCGCGATGACGTTGGTGACGTTCGCGTCGAAAATCGCGCGGCTCGCTTCGGAATAGCCGAGCTCGACGGCCTGGAACGGCCGCCTTCCGCGTTTCAGCTCTTCGCGTATTCGCTCGTTGATCAGCACGTTTGCGTCGACCGCGGCGCCGATGGTGAGCACGAAGCCCGCGATACCGGGTAGCGTCAGCGTGGCATTGAAGCCAGCCATGATCGCGATGATCAAGAAAACGTTAAAGATCAACGCGATACAGGCGTAAACGCCGAACCGGCCATAGACGATGATCATCAGCACCAGCACCGACACCGTCGCGATGATGCCCGCGATCGCGCCCTTGCGGATCGAATCGGCGCCGAGTTCGGGGGTCACCGTGCGTTCCTCGACGACGGTCATCTTCACTGGCAGCGCACCCGAGCGCAGTGAAATCGCCAGCGCATTGGCGCTCGCAACGCTGAAGCTGCCCGAAATCTGCGCGCTGCCGCCCAGGATCGGCTCGTTGATCGACGGCGCCGACAGCACCTTGCCGTCGAGGACCATCGCGAACCGCTTGCCGACGCTCTGCGCCGTCACCTTGGCAAAGGTGCTCGAACCGCCCGAATCGAACCGGATCGAAACGACCGGCTGATTGTTCTGCGGATCATAGCTTTGCTTGGCGTCGATCAATTGTTCGCCGCTGATCATCACCTGGCGGCGCAGCACTTCGAACGCGGCGCCGCTCCCCTCGCCCTCGGCATAGGGAACAATTTCACTGCCGACGGGAACACGGCCCGCGGCGGCTTCAGCGGGGTCGGCGTTCGCATCGACCATGCGGAATTCAAGCCGCGCCGTCTTGCCGATCAGTTCCTTCAGCGCGGCCGGATCCTGCAGGCCGGGGACCTGCACGACGACGCGGTCGTCGCCTTCGCGGATGATCGTCGGCTCGCGCGTGCCCAGCGCGTTGACGCGTTTGTCGATGATGTCACGCGCGGTATCCATCGCGTTCGCGACGGCCTGCGCCTGCCCGGCTCCCGTCGGGGTCATCTCGATCCGCGTCGAATCGACGACCGTGATGTTCCAGTCGCGCTGGCCCGTCATCTGCGCACCGCGCGTCTCGCTGAACAACCGCTCGCGTGCGCTGTCGAGCTTCGCAAGATCGCGGACGAGGAAGCTGATCTTGCCGCCCGTGGTCGACAGTTCGCCGATCGCGATGTCGTCGTCGGGCCCGCTTTCGCCGCGCATCGCGGCGCGCACGGTCTTTTCCATATTCGCGAGCTGCGTTTTGCGCAGGTCGGCGATGTCGGCTTCGAGCAAGAGGTGGCTACCACCGGCAAGGTCGAGGCCCAGATTGACCTTCGCCTGCAGGAACGACGGCAGGTTGTCCCGCGTTTTTTCAGGCAGGAAGCTGGGGATGGAAAAAAGGATGCCGAGCAGCAGGATGATGCTGATGCCGATGGTCTTCCAGCGCGGGAAATCGAGCATGGTCTAAAGATCCGATAGCAAGAGCGGGGCCGCGAAGGACGCGGGGACCCGCCGCGTCAGTCGTTGGCGGGCTTGCCACCGGGCTGCAGGACGTCGGCGAGGGTCGACTTGACGACCTTGATCTTCACGCCCTGTGCGATTTCGACATCGACGAACTCATCGTCGACGCGCGTGATCTTGCCGACGATCCCGCCGCCGGTCACGACCTGATCGCGCGGCTTGACCGCCGCGACCTTGGCACGATGTTCCTTGGCGCGGACCTGCTGCGGGCGGATCAGGAAGAACCAGAACACCGCGAAGATCAGCAGATAGGGGACCAGCATCAGGAAACCGGCAGCCCCGCCGCCCGATCCGGCCGCCTGGGTCAGAAGCAATTGCGTCGACATGAGTGAAAAACTTTCCGTATGAGCGTCGCCAATTCCCCTCCGGAACCAGCGTAAATATGGCGCGGCGCCTATCACGCAGGGAAGCCCCGCGCAACCGGTCGCTGCGCCCCTCCGCCTTGGCAAGCGTCGCCAAAATGGGGAGCAAGCCCGCCATATCAAGGCCGCGGCATCGATCGTCGGAAAAGCGGCCATCGCCGCTTGCATCGCCCGCCAACCCGCGCTAGGGGCCTCGCCTGCCCTTGCGAGGGCCGGTCGGGACGTAGCGCAGCCTGGTAGCGCATCACACTGGGGGTGTGGGGGTCGGAGGTTCGAATCCTCTCGTCCCGACCAATTTTACCAGAAAAAGCAATGGTTTAGCGAGCATCCACTGGCAGCGTCAGTGGCCTCCCCTTGCCTCATCTAACGCATGTCTAACAGCGCCGCGTATGTTCAACGAAAGCTGGCTGAATCCCGCTCGCTGCGCTAGGTGGGGCGCCGCTGGGAGGGAAGCCAATGAACTTTACATACGTCGATAACTCGAATGTCTACATCGAGGGGTGCCGAGCCTCCGCCGTGGCGAAGAAGCTGGCGGGCGCGGAAACCTATATCGAAGCTATGAACAATGGCGTAGTCGATCGCGCTTGGAATCTGGATTACGGCAAGCTTCACCAATTTGCCTGCGGCGACAAAGCTGAAATCGGTGGCGCGAAGCTGTGGGGCTCACCGCCGCCGAGCGATTCCTTCTGGGAGATGGTCAAAAGAAAGGGCTTCGAGGTTAAAACCTACGAGAAGAACTTCGCCGGAAAAGAGAAGAAGGTCGATGTAGCTATCGCCCATCAGATTACCAAGGATGCCTACAGCGGCAAGATTGATAAGGGCACCGATGAAATCACCCTTGTTGCGGGTGATAAGGATTTTGTGCCGGTCGTTGAAGACCTCGTAGAGAATGGCTTCAACGTCCATGTCGTTTTCTGGGAAAACGTAGCCCCTGAGCTGAAAACTGCGTGTTCAGAGTTTATCAGCCTCAATCCGTTTCTGGACATGCTGAGCAAGTAGTTTGCAGCACCCCACGCCCGAAGGCGCAGGGTGCTGACAGCGTCAGGCGGTAGAAGACCCGTCCCCGCTGCTGGCCCCGATGTTTATGGCCGGGGTCGGTGGCCTTGACCCCGGCGCGGCGAGCAAGTGGAACTCCCGCGCTAACTGAACCTGTCTTCGTCTCCCCTGCACCCGTCCGCGCCGTTGCACAGTCGCAGGCGCAGAACGTCCTCGGAGAAGAATGGTTTACGGCACCTCATGCAACGGTGGCTGACGCTCGTCGCGCTCGGCGGGCTCGGGCTCGTCCGCGCGATCGGCAACACGAAGTTCCTCAATCTCGCGACCAATGTCGCCGGCCTGCTCGCGATGATCGTCGGCGGCCATGTCCTGTGGCTTCTCGGCCTGTCGATGGCGGCCGCCAATGTCGCGGGCAATCAGCTCGGCGCGCGGCTGGCGATCCGTTTCGGCGGGCGCGGGGTGCGGCCGCTGCTCGTGGTCATGTCCTTTGCCCTGACCGCCAAGCTGCTCACCGACCCCGCCAACCCGCTGTGGAGCCTCTTTTAGGGTTGGCCCTCATCGGCCGGCGGCGGCGGTTCCGCGCGGGCCTTTTGCTTCGCGACCAGTTCCGCCTTGTCGACCACGCCGTCGCCGTTCGCATCGAGAAACTTGATGAAGGCATCGACCTTTTCCGGCGATGCCATCGTCGGATCGCCTTGCTTCTGGGCGCGCATTTCAGCCATCTTGGTAATCTCGGCCTTGTCGAGCTTGCCGTCGCCGTTGGCGTCGATCATCGCGAACATGCGGCCGCCATCCTGTGGCGGCTGGGCGGCAGCGATGCCCGGAACAGCCATGCCGATCGAAGCGGCGATCATCGTCAATTTCTTCATTCCATGTCCTTTGGTCATATCGGCAATAGCGCCGGGACGCCCCGCTGCGGACATGGCAGCTCCAGTGTCGCAAAACTATGCCAGCGGCTTCGGCTCGTCACGGTTTCAGCACGACCTTGCCCACCACCTCGCGCCGCTCGAGCATCGCAAAGCCTTCGCGCCAGTCGGCAAGGTCGAGCGACGCATGGACGTGCGGCCGGATTTTCCCTACGGCCGCGAGCGCGTCGATCGCCGCAACATTCTCCGCTCCGCGTTCGGGAAAGCGCCGCCCATATTCGCCCGCGCGTACCCCGATGACCGAGAAGCCCTTGATCAGCGGCATGTTCACCGACACCTCGGGGATGCGCCCCGACGCAAAGCCGATGACGAGCAGGCGTCCGCCGAACGCGATGCAGCGCGTCGATTCGTCGAATATGTCGCCCCCGACCGGATCGAAAATCACATCGACGCCCATGCCGCCGGTCAACGCCCTCACCTCGTCGCGAAAGCCCGGCCCGGCGGAAATCACCGCTTCGGGGGCGTAGAGCCGCGTGATCGCGTCGCGCTTCTCCGCCCTGCTCGCCGCCGCAATGACGCGCGCACCCAGCGCCTTCGCGAGATCGACCGTCGCCAGTCCGACGCCGCCCGCGGCGCCATGGACCAGCACCCACTCGTCCGGCTCGACCCGCGCGCAGCGGACCAGTGCGACATAGGCGGTCAGATAGGCAACCGGATAAGCGGCCGCCTCGTCCCAACTCAGCCGTTCGGGCTTCCGGCGCAGGTTTGCCGCCGGAACAACGGTATATTCGGCCATCGCGCCGAACCGATTGCCGCCGATCACCGCGTCGCCCGGCGCCCAGCCGTCGACGCCCTCGCCCATCGCATCGACCTCGCCCGCGAACTCCAGCCCGGACACGAACGGCAGGTCGGGCTTCAACTGATAGCCGCCGCCCGTCATCAAGAGGTCGGGAAAATTCACCGCCGCCGCGCGCACCCGCACACGAACTTCGCCGGGTCCGGGGACAGCTACGGGCAAATCCACGAGCGCCGCCCCCGCATGATCGGACAGCAATTCGCGTACCTGCAAAGCCCGCATGGCGAAAATCCTTTCCTACAATATTCCCATATGGTTCGTCCTAACTGTTCAACAAACCACAGGAGCGAATCATGCCACGACCCGATCCATCTACTTGGGCCGCCGATGCTTTGATCGATGCCGTCATCGACCGCGAAGGCCGATATGTAAACCACCCCGCCGATCGCGGCGGGCCAACCTGTTGGGGGATCACGGAGGCGGTCGCCCGCGCGCAAGGCTATGCGGGAGCGATGCGCGATCTGCCGCGTGAGCAAGCCGCCGCGATCTATCGCCGCCTCTATTGGCTGCGTCCCGGCTTCGACAAGGTCGCGCTACGCGCATCCCGGATTGCCGGCGAATTGTTCGACACCGGCGTCAACATGGGCACTGGCACCGCCGCAGGCTTTCTCCAGCGCGCGCTCAACGCGCTTAATCGCACCGCGCGCGACTATCCCGACATCGCGGTCGATCGCGAGGTGGGTCCGCGTACCTTGTCGGCGCTCGACGGTTTCCTGAAAGCGCGCGGCAAGGACGGCGAAACCGTCCTCCTGCGCGCGATGGAGGCGCTGCAGGGCGAACGCTACATCGCGCTCGCCGAACGCCGTCCAAGCCAGGAGGCATTTCTCTACGGCTGGCTCGCGAACCGCATCGGCAACGGCTGATGCCTCACGGCCCGCCGTTGGACTGAACTTCCCTGAACTTTGAACCTACAGGAGCATTGCCATGAGCATTATCGAAGGTCTGATCGGCCCCATTGCCAAGCTGATCGACAAGATCGTCCCCGACCCCGAAGCGCGGGACCGCGCCAAGCTTGAACTCCTTAAAATGGAGGGCAGCCAGGAAATGGAGGCGATCCGCACCCGAATGACCGCGATCGTCGCCGAAGCGAACAGCGCCGACCCCTGGACCAGCCGCGCTCGGCCCAGCTTCCTCTATGTCATGTATGCGCTCTTGCTCTGGGCGATCCCGATGGGCCTGATCGCCGCTGCGCGCCCCGAAATGGCAAAGGGCATTGCCGACGGCATGAACGCCTATCTCGCGGGCATCCCGGAGTCGCTCTACGCGCTCTTCGGCACGGGTTATCTTGGGTACACCGCCGCAAGGGCGTGGGGGAAAGCCAAGGGGGTGGAGGGTTAGGGCTGCCCACCAATTCCGTTCGTGTCGAGCGAAGTCGAGACACCCATCGGGGTGGCGCCTTACTGACGGGCATCTCGACTTCGCTCGATGCGAGCGGGAAACGGGGAGTTATTTTGCCGCTTCCACCACCCCCGCCAAATTCGCGAGCGAGCTATTCAGCCCCTCCACATGATCCTTCGCCGAAATCCCCGGCGGCACGTGATGCGCGTCGATCGTGACCAGCGTGCCGCCGCTCTGCCGCGACAGATACCAGTGCATCTCCATCGTCCCCGAAAAGCGCGGGTCGTCGGACTCGAATTCGACCTGCCACACCACCAGCCGCCCGTCGTCGAGGGTCGGAATATAGACTTCCACAACATCGCCATCGTCGTCGCTCTTGGTCTCGACATCGGCGTCGTCAAAGCTCAGCCGCATCAAAAAGCCGCCGCCCGCGCGCAGGTCGACATGCTCGAACGTCCCCGTCGCCCCTTCGGGTGGCAACCATATCGCGAGCTTCGCCGCGCTCGTGAAGGCCGCGAAGACATCGACCAGCGGCGCCGCGATCAGCCGTTCGGCATGATCGATGCGCCGCGTCTTCTTGGTCGGTTTCAAGCGAGCGCGGCTTTGACCGCAGCGACGGCGTCGTTCGCCGCGCCGCCGTCGGGGCCGCCGCCCTGCGCCATGTCGGGCCGCCCGCCGCCGCCCTGCCCGCCGAGCGCCGCGACCGCCGCCTTGACCAGGTCGACTGCGCTGAGGCTGCCGATCTTGTCGTCGGTCACCCCGACCGCGACCGAAGCGCGGCCGTCGTTGACCGCGACGAGCATCGCGACGCCGCTGCCGACCTGCTTTTTCAGCCCATCGACCGTGCCGCGCAGATCCTTTGGATCGAGCCCGTCGACAACCTGCGCCAGGAACGCCGTATCGCCGACCTGCTCGACCGCCGGGCCAGCCGCCGCGCCGCCACCGCCGCCCCCAGAGCCGCTAAGGGCGAGCGCCTTCTTCGCATCGGCCAGCTCGCGCTCAGCTTTCTTCAGCGCTTCGGCCAATTGGGCAACGCGCGCCGGCACATCGTCGGGCGAGGTCTTGAGCGCCGCCGCCGCCGCCTTCAGCGCCTCGTCGCGGCCATTCAGCCAGACGCGCGCCGCATCGCCGGTCAGCGCTTCGATACGCCGCACGCCCGAAGACACCGCAGACTCGCTGATGATCTTGAACAGCGCGATGTCGCCCAATGCCCGCACATGCGTGCCGCCGCACAGCTCGACCGAATAGCTATGATCGTCCGCCGCACCCATGCTGAGCACGCGCACCTCGTCGCCATATTTCTCGCCGAACAGCGCGAGCGCGCCCGCCGCGACCGCGTCGTCGGGGGTCATCAGCCGCGTCGTCACCGCCTCGTTGCCACGGATCTGCGCGTTCACTTGCGATTCGACATCGGCGATCTCTTCAGCGCTCAATGCCTTGGGATGCGAAAAGTCGAAACGGAAACGGTCTTCGGCAACCAGGCTGCCCTTCTGCGTCACATGCCCGCCGAGCCGGCCCCGCAGCGCCGCATGCACAAGATGCGTCGCGCTGTGATTGGCGCGAATGCGGTCGCGCCGTGCGGCGTCGACCGTCAGCTGAACGGTATCGCCAACCTTCAGCGTACCGGCCTCGAGCTTCGCCTGATGCGCGTGCAGCCGCCCGAGCGGCTTGCTCGTGTCGCTGACCGACGCCTTGGCGCCTTCCAGCGTCGCGAGCGTACCGGCGTCGCCCATCTGGCCGCCGCTCTCGCCATAGAAGGGCGTCTGATTGGTCAGCACGACCAGCTCGTCACCCGCCTTGGCTTCATCGACGGGCACGCCGTCCTTGACCAGCGCGATGACCTGCCCCTCGCCCGCGGTCGCGCCATAGCCGGTGAATTCGGTGCTGCCATTGGCTTCGGCCAGGTCGAACCAGATCTCTTCGGACGCCTTCTGCCCGCTGCCCTTCCACGCCGCGCGCGCCGCCGCCTTCTGCTGCGCCATCGCGGCGTCGAAACCCGCGCGGTCGACCGCAATGTCCTGCGTGCGCAGCGCATCCTCGGTCAGATCGTAAGGGAAGCCGAAGGTGTCGTAGAGTTTGAACGCGACATCGCCGGGCAACGTCGCGCCCGCGCTCATTCCAACGGTCGCCTCGTCGAGCAGGCGCAGGCCCTTGTCGAGCGTCTGGCGGAACTTCGTTTCCTCGCGCTCCAGCGTTTCGGCGATCAGCGGCTGCGCGCGGATCAGCTCGGGATAGGCAGCGCCCATCTCGGCGGCCAGCGACGGCAGCAGCCGGTACATCAGCGGATCCTTGGCGCCGAGCAGGTGCGCGTGGCGCATCGCGCGGCGCATGATCCGGCGCAGCACATAGCCGCGGCCCTCGTTCGACGGCAGCACGCCGTCGGCGACGAGGAAGCTCGACGCGCGAAGATGGTCGGCGATGACGCGGTGGCTCGCCTGCGTCGCGCCCTCGGCCGGAACGCCGGTCAGGTCGACCGACGCCGCGATCAGCGCCTTGAACGTGTCGGTGTCATAATTGTCGTGGACGCCCTGCAGAACCGCCGCGACGCGCTCCAGCCCCATGCCGGTGTCGATGCTCGGCCGCGGCAGGTCGACGCGGTCGCCGGGGCCGCGCTGGTCGTACTGCATGAACACCAGGTTCCAGATTTCGACGAAGCGGTCGCCGTCTTCCTCCGGCGATCCCGGGGGGCCGCCCCAGATATGATCGCCATGGTCATAGAAGATTTCGCTGCACGGACCGCACGGCCCGGTGTCGCCCATCGACCAGAAATTGTCGCTCGTCGCGATACGGATGATCCGCTCTTCGGGCAGGCCCGCGATCTTCTTCCACAGGTCGAACGCCTCGTCGTCGGTGTGATAGACGGTGACAGTCAGCCGCTCGGGCGCCAGGCCCCAGGTCTTGGTGATCAGCGTCCACGCGTGATGGATCGCCTGTTCCTTGAAATAATCTCCAAAGGAGAAATTCCCGAGCATTTCAAAGAAGGTGTGATGGCGCGCGGTGAAGCCGACATTGTCGAGATCGTTATGCTTGCCGCCCGCGCGCACGCACTTCTGCGACGAGGCCGCGGTGCTGTAGGGGCGCTTTTCCAGGCCGGTGAAGACATTCTTGAACGGCACCATGCCCGCGTTGACGAACATCAACGTCGGATCATTGTACGGCACCAGCGGCGCCGACGGTTCGATATGGTGGCGTTCCTGCGCGAAATAGTCGAGGAACGAGCGGCGAATGTCATTGGTCGATGTCATGCGCGCGAATTAGGGATTTTGCAGGCATGCGACAAGCCGGTTCGTGTCGATGACCATCATCGACGCCATCGGTCAGAAGTTGGTCGCGATCCCCTTGCCCAGATAGCAGGGCAGTTCGCGCAGCACATCGGCCTTGGGAACCCCGTCTTCGATCAGGTTTGCGGGCACTTCGGACGTGTCGATCCGCACGACCGTCCAGCCGGCAACCGGCGTCGCGCGGTGGACGACGACATAGCCGCAATCCATCGTCTTGTCCGGACGATCGCCCCGGAAATCGAAGGCGGCATAGAGCCCGGTGGGCTGGCCCGCCGGGTCGAGATACCAGCTGAGGCGCAAGATGCGGATCGTCCCGTCGGCCCACAGCCCGGCGCGCTTGCGCTGGTTCATTTCCCATTCGAGCCGCGGGTTCGACGCCTGGAACGACAGGCGCAGCATCGCGTAGGCGCTCTCATAATCGCGCTTCGCCAGCGCCATCGTATAGGCGGCAAGCCGATCGATCGCGCCTTCCTCGTCGGTCGGGGTAGGCACGAAGGTCACGCCCTCGGGCGCGACAACCTCGCGCTCGACTTCGGGCGCGACGGTCGGCGGCGCAGCCAGCGTGGTGGAAATGCCGGAAACCAAAGCCGCAGCTGCAATCAGAACGCGACCGCAAGCCCGGCGATCAATAGCCATAATAGGCGCCGCCCTTTTCGCGCGCGCGCTGCCAGGCGGGGCGGACGTGACACGCATTTACAAAGCCCGCGAGCTTGGGATAGCGCGGCGCCATGCCCTGCATGATCGCGATTTCGGCCGGAAAGCTCAGCATGATGTCGGCCGCCGAGAGGCTGTCGCCGATGAAATGACCATTCTCGCCGACGCGGCTTTCCATATAGGCGAAGTGCGAATCGAGCTGCTGCGCGATGCGCGGCTCGATCGGCGCCGCCGCCTCGCCAAGCCGCGCGGTGTAGATGCGCAGCAGGATCGGCGTCATCGCCGACCCTTCGGCGAAATGCAGCCATTCGAGGTGGCTGATATGATCGTCACTGCCACGCTCGGGAACGAGGTTTCCGCCGCCGTGCCGCTCGCACAGATATTCGGTGATCGCGCCCGATTCGGTGACGACGCGGCCATTGTCCTCAATCACCGGAGACTTTCCGAGCGGATGGATCGCGATCAGTTCGGGCGGCGCGAGGTTGGTCACCGGATCGCGGTCGTAATATTTGATTTCGTACGGCGCGCCGATTTCCTCGAGCAGCCACAATATGCGCTGCGACCGGCTGTTGTTCAGATGGTGGACGATCAGGCTCATGACGCTCTCCTAGCGGGTAGTTTGCGGGGTTCCGTTGCGGTCGATCAATGCGGCGAGTTCGCGAACGAGCTTGGCACCGAGAATCGCGGTGACGTCGCCGATGTCGCGGCCCGGGTGAAGCTCGACAATATCGGCGCCGACGATCGGCGCGGTCTGTTTGTACAGCACGGCGAGCATTTCGCGCACCGTCAGCCCGCCCGGCTCGGGATGCGCAACACCCGGCGCCGCCGACGGGTCGAGCCCGTCGAGGTCGATCGAGATATAGAGCGGTCCGTCGAGCACCGGCACCGCATCGGCGGTAAAATCGGCCATCGGAATAATCTCGACACCAAAGCGCGCGGCTTGCTCGCGGCAATGATTGTTCAGCGTGCGGATGCCGACCTGTACCAGCCTTTTGGCATGCCCGACCTCGCAGATGCGGGCGAAGGGTGAGGCGTGGCTGCGCGGGTTGCCCGCGAAATCGTCGTAGAGGTCGGGGTGCGCGTCGAAGTGGAGGATCGTCACCGGCCCGAAGCAGGTTGCCGCGGCTTCGACGAGCGGGAAGGTCACCGCATGGTCGCCGCCGAGTGCGAGCGGAACTTCGCCATCTTCGCGCACAATGGCCAGATAGCGGCGGATTGTCGCGTCGTCGCTCGGCGTGTCTTCGGTCAGCGGCAGGTCGCCGTCGTCGGTGAGCGCGATGTCGGTGCCGATTTCGGGGCCGAGCTCGCTCGCCATATTGCCGCGGTCGCTCCACAACGCAGCGCGGATCGCGGCGGGGCCGGCGGCGGCACCGCGTTCAAAGCTGCTGTTGATGTCGGTCGGAAGGCCGAAGAGGCGGATTGCGGGCATGGCGCGTTGTACCCGCTTGCGGTCATCAGGCAAGGATCAACGGCAGGCGGGCCGACCTGTGGGGAGAGGAATACAGGTCCAAGGGGCATTGGGGCCCGCCGCCGTCGGCCGGCCGGTTCGAGCAAGGCGAACCGGCCGGATGGCTATCAATTGTCGTCGTCGCCCTCGTCGTCGGGGCCGGCCATCATTTCTTCGGCCACCGCCTCGGTCCGGCTGCGGATCGCTGTTTCGATCCGGTCCATCAGTTCGGGATTGTCCTTGAGGAAGGTTTTCGAATTTTCGCGGCCCTGTCCGATGCGGATCGAGTCATAGCTGAACCAGGCGCCCGATTTCTCGACGATGCCGGCCTTGACGCCCAGATCGAGAATTTCGCCGATCTTGGAAATGCCCTGCCCATACATGATGTCGAATTCGACCTGCTTGAACGGCGGCGCGACCTTGTTCTTCACCACCTTCACGCGCGTCGTGTTGCCGACGATTTCGTCGCCATTCTTGATTTGGCCGATGCGGCGGATGTCGAGGCGGACCGAGGCGTAGAATTTCAGCGCATTGCCGCCGGTCGTGGTTTCGGGGTTGCCGTACATCACGCCGATTTTCATGCGCAGCTGGTTGATGAAGATCACCATGCAGCGCGAGCGGCTGATCGAACCGGTGAGCTTGCGCAGCGACTGCGACATCAAACGCGCTTGAAGCCCGACGTGGCTGTCGCCCATCTCGCCCTCGATTTCGGCGCGCGGGACGAGCGCGGCGACCGAGTCGACGACGAGCACGTCGATCGCGTTCGAGCGCACGAGCGTGTCGACGATTTCGAGCGCCTGTTCACCGGTGTCGGGCTGCGACACGATCAGTTCGTCGATGTTGACGCCGAGCTTGCGGGCATAGACGGGGTCGAGCGCATGTTCGGCATCGACGAAGGCGACGGTGCCGCCGCCTTTCTGTGCTTCGGCAAGGCAATGCAGCGCGAGCGTGGTCTTGCCCGAGCTTTCGGGGCCGTAGATTTCGATGACGCGGCCGCGCGGCAGGCCGCCGACGCCCAGCGCGATGTCGAGGCCGAGCGAGCCGGTCGAGATCGACTCGACCTGCATCGTTTCCTTCGAGCCCAATTTCATTACCGAGCCCTTGCCGAACGCGCGATCGATCTGCGCGAGCGCGGCGTCGAGCGCCTTCTGCCTGTCCGTGTTGTTCACTGATTTCCCCGATTCGACGAGTGACAATTGTCCGGCCATGACCGTCCCTTTCCAGCTCTAGAGCGACAGCAGAGGCATCGCAACGCCGGAACTATGTGCCACATTTGTTCTCGCGGAACAAGTGAAGAACAAAATAAAACTCGCCTGGAAGAAAAGCGCTTTATTCCGCCGAAAAATCTCCCAACGCCGCCTCGATATCGCTGATCCGGAACGGCTTGGTGATCAGCTTGCGATGCGCGTGCGCGGCCGGAATGACGTCACCCCCGCCCGACGTGAAGGCAAAAGGAATGCCGCGTTCGGCGAGCGCGTCGGCGACCGGCCAGCCTTTTTCCTCGCCGAGGTTGATGTCGACGAGCGCGCCGGCCAGCGGCTCGGCCGCGATGAGCGCCAGCGCCTCTTCGTTGCTCGTCGCCTGCGCGGGTTCGGGAAGGTCGAGCGCGTCGAACATGTCGGCGAGCATCATGCCGATCAGCACATCGTCCTCGACGAGCAGGATGCGGGCGTTACTGGCCATTGGACACCCGATGCGCAGCCTCGTCGAGCGCCGCCGACGTCGCCTCGGCGAGCTGCGCAACCGAGAAGGGTTTGGGGAGGAAGGCGACATCTTCGATGTCGATCGACTGGCGGAGCTGCTCCTCGGCATAGCCCGACATGAACAGGACCGGCAGGTCGGGCCGCTTGGCGCGCATCGCACGCACCATCGCCGGACCGTCCATCGTCGGCATCACAACATCGCTGATGATCAAATCGACCTTCTCCATCTGTGCAAAACGCTCAAGCCCCTCTTCGCCCTGCGCGGCGGTGACGACGCTATAACCCGCACGGGTCAATGCGCGTTCCGCGACCGCGCGCACCATATCCTCATCCTCGACGAGCAGGATCGTTCCTGTGCCCCACTGACTCTTCTTCGGCTTGGCGGGCGGCGGCACCACGACGGGGGCATCACCCTCGGTGCGGTGGACCGGCAGGTAGATAAAGAAACTCGTCCCCTGCCCCGGCTTGCTGTCGGCAAAGATGTAACCCGCCGACTGCTTGATGATCCCGTAGACGGTCGAGAGCCCAAGCCCCGTTCCCTTGCCGACATCCTTGGTCGTGAAAAAGGGTTCGAAAATCTTGGGCAGCACATCGGCCGGAATGCCGGTGCCGGTGTCGCTGACCTTGAGCGCACAATAATCGGCGGGCGGCATAAACTCATTGCCCATCTGGCGCACATCGGCCGCCGACACGGGAAAGGTCTCCATGGTCAACGTCCCGCCGCCTGGCATCGCATCACGCGCGTTGACCGCGAGATTGACGATCACTTGCTCAAGCTGGCCGGGATCGGCGCGCACTGCGCCAAGGCCGCGGCCGTGATGCACTGCCAGTTGAACCGTCTCACCGATCAGGCGCTTCAAGAGGTGCGACACTTCGGAAATCACATCGGGCAGTTGCAGGATTTGCGGGCGCAGCGTCTGTTGCCGCGAGAAGGCGAGCAACTGCCGCGTCAGGCTGGCGGCGCGATTGGCGTTGCTGCGAATCTGCTGGATATCGTCATAGTCGCTGTCGCCGGGCGTATGGCGCATCAGCATCAGGTCGCACGCGCCGAGAACGGCGGTCAGGATATTGTTGAAATCATGCGCCACGCCGCCGGCGAGCTGCCCGACCGCCTGCATCTTCGATGCCTGCGCGACCTGTTGCTTCAGGCGCGATTCCTCGCTCGAATCCTTGAGGCTGAGCAGCACCGCCGCTTCGCCCAGTCCGCGCACGCCAACAATGCGCATCGACACGGGATCGCCGCTTTGTCCCGCGAGCCGGATCGACAGGTCGCCGCCGACCTGCTGGCCGCTGCTGTGACGGCGGATCATATCGGCGAGCGCGCCCTTGTCCTCGCCGACGACAATGTCGCCCGGATAACGCGGCATCTTGCCTTCGGGAAGGTTGGCCGCCCGAACGAATGCCCGGTTCACATAGAGAAAGCGCCCGTCGCGATCGACCATGGCGAGGCCAAAGGGAAGCAAGGAAAGCAAGGTTTCGACATAGGTCTGCGCGGTGCCGCGGTCGGTGGGCCCCATTTCCTCGTCGAGCATCGCGAGCAGCATCGGCGTATTGCTGTCGGCGGGCGCGAGCGGAATCTGGATCAGGCGTACCGGCGTCGCGCGGTCGCCCTCGCGCGCGAAATAGAGCGCGCCGGCGTCGTCGAGCCGGATCATCGGCGCGACATCGCGGCCCGCATAATGGACCGCATCATCCTCGCCTAGCGCGCGGAGGAGGAATGCCTTGTTCGCGACGCGCAGCCGCCCCTCGGCGCTGACGAGCGCGGCCATCACCCCCGCATGGCCGAGCGTGCGACCTGCGGGACCGTCGAGATGGCGAAGGATTTCCGAAACGAGATCGAGCCGTTCGAGCGCCGAGAAGCGCCACACGAGATAATCCTCCGACTGCCCCGTGCGCGTCACCTGCGCGCGCAGTTGCAGCGGGCCGATCGCAATATCGTCGACGGCCCCTTCGCCGTCGCGCCAGGCGATGCGGCCGGCGTTTTTCAGCAGTTCGGCGCCGCGCCCTTCGAGCGGCAGGCCGGGCGGCGTGACGAAGCCGCCCATCCAGGTGCCGAACAGATCGTTCGCGCAGACCATCCGGCCGCCGCGATCGGTAACCGCGATCGCGACATCGTCGTGATTCACCGCCTGACGCAGCATCGTCCAGTCGGGCGCGATCGTCTCGCCCGTGACCGCCGCCGGGAACAACCGGCGCGCGAGGATCACCCCGCCCGCGGCAACCGCAAGCCCGGCGAGGAAGCCGACCGCCAATATCGCATCGCGCGTCGCCCAGAACAGCAGCGCGGCGGACAGCAAAGCCAGCCCGCCGAGCACCGCCTTGTCGACCGTCGACAGGCCCGCCGGGGCCGACAAAGGCCCGGCGGGACCCGCCCCCCTGATGAAATCACCATCAGCGGAGGGCAGGCTTTGCACGGTCAATGATTAGCTTTCCAGTTGACGCATCACCAGATGCGGACGCGGTCCTTGGGTGCCAGATAGAGCTTCTGACCCTGCTTGATCTGATATGCCTTATACCAAGGGTCAAGGTTGCGCGAGACCCAAGTCCGCTGGATCGAGGGCGAATGCGGATCGGTCGTGATCCGCTGCGACAGATTCTGCTCGCGATAGTTGCGGCGCCACACCTGTGCCCAGCCGAGGAAGAAGCGCTGGTCGCCGGTCAGCCCGCCCAACACCGGCGCTTCCTTGCCGCCGAGCGACTTTTTATAGGCGTCGTAGGCGATCGTCAGGCCGGCGAGATCGCCGATATTCTCGCCGAGCGTGAAGGTGCCGTCGAGCTTTTCGCCGGGAAGCACTTCATAGGCGTCATATTGCGCGATCAGCGCCTTGCCCGCCGCCTCGAACGCCGCGACGTCGGCCGGGGTCCACCAGTCGGCGAGCTTGCCGGTCTCGTCGTACTTCGCGCCCTGGTCGTCGAAGTGATGGCTCACCTCGTGGCCGATCACCGCGCCGATGCCGCCATAGTTGACCGCCGCGTCGGCGTGCGGATCGAAGAAAGGCGGCTGGAGGATCGCGGCGGGGAAAACGATCTCGTTCATCCCGAAATTGGCGTAGGCGTTGATCGTCATCGGGGTCATGAACCATTCCCAGCGGCGGATCGGTCCGCCAAGATGGCCGATATTGTCGTCATGCGCGAACTGGTTCGAACGCAGCGCGTTGCCGAACAGGTCATCGGCGCGGATTTCCAGCTTGCTATAATCCTTCCACTGATCGGGATAGCCGATCTTCGTGGTGAAATTGGCGAGCTTCTTCTGCGCCTTGACCTTCGTCGCCGGTTGCATCCAGGCCAGCCCGTCGATGCGGCGGCCCATTGCGCCGAGGACGTTCTTGACCAGTTCGTCCATCGCCGCCTTGGTTTCGGGCGGGAAATATTTCGCGACATAATCCTTGCCGACCGCGTCACCGAGGTTGCCCGTCGTGAAGTCGACGCCGCGCTTCCAGCGTTCTTCCATCTGCGGCGTGCCCGACAGGGCGGTGCTGTAGAAGGAGAAAGTTTCCTGTGCGACGGCATCGGGCAGGACGCCCGAGAAGCTGTTGAGGCTGCGCACGATCAGCAGGTCGCGGATCACCGCAATCGGCGCGCCGGCGAGCAGCTTGGCTTCGCCCGTGAACGCGCTCGGCTGCGATACGATCAGCGTGTCCTCGTTGACCCCGACGCCGCGAATGAAGGTCGACCAGTCGAAGCCCGGCGCGGCCTTGGCGAGCTCGGCGATCGTCATCTTGTTATAGGCTTTGGTCGCATCGCTGCTGTCGTTCTTGTCCCAATGGACCGTCGCGACCTGCTTTTCGAAATCATAGATCGCCTTGGCGCGCGCAGGCGCATCCTTTTCGCCCGCGAGCGTCAGGACGTTTTCGAGGTGCTTGAGGTAGGCGGCCTGCAGCGCGGTGTTCCGCTCGCTTTCCTTCAGATAGAAATCACGATCGGGCATGCCGATGCCGCCCTGGAACATCGTGTAGATATAGACGTCGGGGTTCTTGTCGTCCTGCCCGACATAGCCGCCGAAGAAATGCTGGATGCCGCTGCGGTCGGCCTCGGCAAGCAATTTCGCGAGGCCCGGCTTGTCGACGGCGCGGATCTTGGCGAGCCACGGCTGGATCGGGGCGAGACCCTTCGCCTCGACCGCCGCCGCATCGAGATAGGAGGCGTAGGCGCGGCCGATCATGCTGTTCGGGTCGCCCTTGGCGGCGTCGAGGATTTCACGCGTGCGCGTCTGCGACAGATCGTTCAGCGCGGTGAACATGCCATAGTTCGACTTGTCGGCCGGGATCTGCGTGTTCTTCGCCCAGGTGCCGTTGGCATAGGCATAGAAATCGTCGCCCGGCTGCGCGGTCTTGTCCATGCCGGTGAGGTCGAAGCCGAAATCGCCGATTTCGGGCTTTGCGGTCGTTTCGGTGGCGGGCGCGGTCGCGGCCTTTTCCTTGGCGGTCGCCGGAACGGCTGCGAGCATCAGCGCCCCAAGCGCGGCGGTCGCCATCAGGCGCGAAGAAATATGCAGAATCATGATATTCCCCAGTTTTCAATTTGAAGCGAAAATCGGCGCCGCATAGCCACGGTGCAGATTAGCGATGCGACAGCTATACGCCTGCTGTTTGGGGGTTCAACCGGCCGCGGTGTCGCTGGTCGATGCCTCATGTCGTTGGTCGCGCGCGCGCCAGTTTGCGCCGCCAGCGGAGGCGAATCCAATTGTCCCAGAAGATCGAGGCGAGGATGTAGCCGACGACGGCCGAAACGACCGAAATGACGAACAGCCCGGCGAGCATCGCGGGCGCGGCATCGGAAAAGACCCAGCGCACCCACTCGCCCGCCGAGGCGCCATGCTCGATCATCGCCGAGAAGGTCGCGCTGTTGGCGTGGAGCCCGAACAACCAGTCGCCGAGCCACACCGACGCGAGGATGATGAACGGCGTCGTCACCGGATTCGACAGGAAGGTCATCGCCGCGCCGATGGGGATATTGGCGCGAACGGGGAGTGCAAGCAGCGCCACGCCGAGGATCTGCACCCCCGGGATCAGGAAGAAGATGCCGACGAACAGCCCGAGCGCGGTGCCGCGCGGCACCGAGGTACGCGTGAAGCGCCACAGATGGCTGTGCGCAACCCTATGGGCAAACGGCTTGACGAAACGGCTCGCGAGCAATTCCTCGCGCGTCGGCGAGTTGCGGCGGATCCAGTTCATCACTGCCGCCTTATCCTTGGGCTTGCCGCTGCTCACCCGCGTTCTTTCATCAGGCGCTGCTTGTCGCGCTTCCAGTCGCGTTCCTTGATCGACTCCCGCTTGTCGTGCGCCTTCTTGCCCTTCGCGAGCGCCAGTTCGACCTTGGCGCGGCCGCGGCTGTTGAAATAGACCGACAGCGGGACGAGCGTCATGCCCTGCCGCGCGACGCCGGCGTACATCTTGTTGATTTCGCGGCCGCTCAGCAACAATTTGCGCGGGCGCTTGGGTTCGTGATTGTGGCGGTTGCCGTGGCTGAATTCGGGGATGTTGCTGTTGATCAGCCACACCTCATTGCCCTTCACCTCGGCATAGCTTTCGGCGATCGTGCCTTCGCCGAAGCGCAGCGATTTGACCTCGGTCCCCTGCAGCGCGATCCCCGCCTCGAACACCTGTTCGATGGCAAAGTCGAACCGCGCGCGCCGGTTCTCGGCGACGACTTTCTTCTTGTCGAATTCGGCGGCGGACTGGGGACGAGCCATTTCGGGACCTAGATTACTCCGGCCGCGGACAACGCGGCATCGACGGCGGCGCGCGATGCATCGTTCGCCGGGATGATAGGTAGGCGCACTTCGGGCGAAAACCAGTCGTGGATGCACGACAGCGCATATTTAACCGGCCCCGGCGAGGTGTCGGAGAACATCGCCTTGTGCAGATCGAACAGTCGGTCGTGCAGCACCAGCGCGCGCGCCCAGTCGTCCGCAGCGGCGGCGGCGGCGAAATCGGCACACAAGCGCGGCGCGACGTTGGCGGTGACCGAGATGCAGCCGGCGCCGCCCATCACGGCGTGCGGCAGCCAGAGATCGTCGTTGCCCGAAAGCTGGCAGAAATCCTTGCCCGCCCCTGCCCGCTGGACCGTGACGCGCGCGAGATCGCCGCTCGCATCCTTGATCGCGACGACGCTCGGGATTTCGGCGAGCTTGCACATCGTCTCGGCGCTGATGTCGGCGACGGTGCGGCTGGGGACGTTATAGACGACGATCGGCAGGTCGCTGGCGTCGGCAAGCGCCTGGAAATGCGCGATCATGCCCGCCTGGCTCGGCTTGTTATAATAGGGCGCGACGATCAGCGCGGCGGCCGCACCCGCGGCCTGCGCATGGCGCATATGGCGCACCGCGGTCGCGGTGTCGTTCGACCCGCAACCGGCGATCACGGGCACGCGGCCCGCCGCAGCCTGGATGCAGTTGTCGATCACCTGATAATGTTCGTCGAAGCCGAGCGTCGGGCTTTCGCCGGTCGTGCCGCACGGAACCAGCGCGCTGGTCCCTTCTTTGATCTGCCAATCGACAAGGCGCGCGAAGGCCGGGGCATCGAACGCCCCATCGCGAAATGGCGTCACCAAAGCGGGAATTGACCCCGAAAACATGCTCCGCTCCTTTACAATACCCCACTGTGACCGATAGAATCCGGCCAGCGCGCCGCTATTGGACGTCTATTCAGCGCCCCGCAAGGAGTTTGGCATTACTATGCCCGGTATGACCTCGCTGACCCGTATCTCCCGCCTCGCGCTCGCCGCGGCCCTCCTCATTCCGACCACCGCGCATGCCAGCGAGCTCACTCCCGAACAAATGGCCTGGTATCGCGCCCAGATGGGCCTGGCGGCGACGTCGGGTCCGCCGCCGTCGACGAGCTCGGTCGGCGATGCGGTGATGGAATGGCGGCGGCTGACGGCGAACACCGGCGCCTCGTTCGACCAGCTTTCGCGCTTCCTGATGGCGAACAAGGGCTGGCCCGATAACGACAAGATGCGCACGCGTGCCGAAAAAGCCATCTCGCTCGACAGCTACGACCCCCAGCGCACCCTCGCCTATTTCCAAACCTACCCGCCGCAGACCGCGAGCGGACAGCTTCGCTATGCGCTCGCACTCAACGCGTCGGGCCGCCGCGAGGATGCCGCCGCCGCGGTTCGCCGCGCGTGGACGAGCGGGCCGCTCGACGATTACGAAACGAGCCGCGCGCTCGCCATGTTCCCCGGCGCAATTACGCCCGCCGACCATGACGCGCGCATGGACCGGCTGCTCTGGCTCGGCGCCACCGCCGCGGCGGGCCGCCAGCTCGCCTATACCTCGCCCGACAAGCGCAACGTGTTCGCGGCGCGGCTCGCGATGCGCAACGCGTCGGTCGATGCGGCCTTTCAGGCATCCGCCGCCGAAAGCGCCAATCCGGCGCTGACCCGCACCGATGCGGGCTATATCACCGACAAGGCGACCTGGCTGCGCAAGGCGGGGCGCGTCGGCGAAGCACGCGCGCTGCTCGCCGCGCCGCGCTCGCTGTCGAAGGCGCCGACCGATCCCGAGGAATGGCTCGAAACGCTGCTCACCAACGCGCGGCAGGCGAGCGATGGCGGCGACAAGACCACCGCCTATAACATCGCGCGCCAGCTCGACGACGCCTTCGCGCCCGGAACGGTCATTCGCGAAACATCGCTTAGCGTGCGCGACGATTATACCTCGCTCGCCTGGCTCGCGGGGCAGCTTGCCTATCGCGACCTGCATCGTCCCGCCGAAGCCGTACGCCTCTACCGAGCCTATGGCGAAGCCGCGCGCTCGGCACAGACGCGCACCAAGGGCTTTTACTGGGCCGGCCGGGCGGCGCTGGCGGCGGGCGACCGCTCGACAGCGAATGCGCATTTCGCCGATGCCGCGCAGCATTATGACCAATTTTACGGCCAGTTGGCGCTCGAACGGCTGAACCGTCCGCAGCCCAGGCCGACCCCCGATCCGACCATCCAGGTCAGCAACGACGAGCGCCGCGCGTTCGAGGACGACCGGCTGGTCCGCGCCGCGCGGGCGCTGGGTGAAATCGGGGCGTGGCGCGAACAGTCGCAGTTCCTGCGCGCGCTTGCGCAACAGGCGACCTCGCCCGCCGACCATATCCTCGCGGGCAAGCTCGCGTCGCAGATCGGACGTCCCGACCTTGGCGTCATGATCGGTCGCAGCGCGCAAGCAAACAGCCTCGATGCCGTCGAGGTGTCGGGCTTCCCGACCGTGCGCGTTCCCGCCGGGCATGAAGGCAACTGGACCTTCATCCACGCGATCACGCGGCAGGAAAGCCAGTTCGACCGGCAGGCGATCAGCCACGCCGGCGCGCGCGGGATGATGCAGTTGATGCCGGGCACCGCGCGCGAAGTCGCGGGCAAGCTTGGCATGAGCTACGACGCCGGATCGCTGACCACCGACACCAATTACAATATGATGCTGGGATCGACCTATTTCCAGCAGATGTTGCGCTATTTCGGCGGTAGCTATCCGCTGGCGGTCGCGGCATACAACGCCGGTCCCGGCAATGTGAACAAATGGCTGCGCGCCAATGGCGACCCACGCGGCGGCGGGATCGAGATGGTCGACTGGATCGAGGAGATTCCGATTTTCGAAACGCGCAACTATGTCCAGCGCGTGCTCGAAAATGCCGTCGTTTACGACACGCTGCGCGATGGCAGCGGGTCGCGGCAACAGGCGCCGCTGAGCTTCTACCTCGGCAAACGCACGCCCGGATAAATCCGCATGGCGGGGGAGAAGACGAACATCATTTCGCCGGCGGGTTACGCCGCGCTGCGCGCCGAATATGACGCGCTGCTCGGCGGCGAGCGCCCGAAGCTGGTCGAAGTGATCAGCTGGGCAGCGGGCAACGGCGACCGCAGCGAGAATGGCGATTATATCTATGGTCGCAAGCGGCTGCGCGAGATCGACCGGCGGCTGTCCTTTCTCGCCCGCCGGATGAAGGCCGCGCGCGTCGTCGATCCCGCCGAGCAACCCGACAAGAGCCGCATCTGGTTCGGCGCGACCGTCGAACTCGCCGATGACGATGACGCGCGGCGTATCGTCACTTTGGTCGGCGATGACGAAGCCGAGGCTGGCGAAGGCCGGATCGGCTGGAACAGCCCCCTCGCCCGCGCGCTGCGCGGCGCCGGGGTCGGCGATTTGCGCACGGTGCAGCTGCCCGCCGGACCGAAAGAGTGGGAAGTGATCGCGGTCGGCTACCCCTGACACCTGTGCGCGGCGTCACCGACAGCGGCTGGACGAGCGCGTAACAGCTGATAGTCTGATACCGACTGAGGGTGAGATAAGGGCAATGCGAAAACCGGTATTCCTGGCCGCGCTATTGCTGTCCGGCACGGCGCACGCCGCGCAAGACCGCCCAACCTTGCCTCCGGTCAGCGACCAGTTCCTTCTCGATCAGCTCGAACTCGGCGAAGAAATCGAAACGCGCGCCGATGGCGACCTCAACGGCGATGGCAATATGGACACGGTCTTCGTCGTCGCCAGCCCCGACGAGCGGCACCTCTATGTCGTGCTCAGCTATCGCGGTGAGGTCGACATCGGGCACGAACCGGGGGGCAATTTCAAGCTGGAGCCCGATCCGCTTGGCCCCGCCGGGCTGACGATCAACAACGGCGTGCTGACGATCCGCGACCTGACCGGCGGCACCACCGCGCTATCGGCGACCTATCGCTATCGGGCCGCGACGACGAAGGCGGGGCAGCGGATGCGCCTGATCGGGCTCGATGCGACGGTGTACAGCCGCACCTATGCGCATGACGGCAACGAGATGAGCTGGAACGTCGCGACGGGCGACACCATCACGAGCTTGCTGAAGGTCGGGACAAGCGGCGACCGTGGGTATGACAAGCTGTATACGCGCAAGTTCAAGCGGCCAGTGCGGACGATCTATATGGAGGATACGCCGGGCGCCGAGGAAGAGCTCGTCGGCGTTACCAAGGCAAAGTGATTAAAAATCAGGGCTGCAACAGCACCGGAATGATCCAGATCGCGGACATGACGATAATCACCGCGACCAGCGAAAAAGCCAGCACATAGCGGACATTATGACCTTTGACGCCGCCGCTCGCTTCCGTCTCGGTCACTTCGACATGCTCATCGACGACTTTCATGGTGCGTTTCCCTTCCAACTCGTCCGCCTAGAACGCGGCCCAGGCTTGGGCGTTCCGCCCGGCTATTGGGGAGAGAGGTGCCAGAGGGTCTATAAGCCGGGTTCTGTCCATCCCCTTGCGGGGACTGTGCGATCATTCCTCTAGGCGAACGGTTACCCGAACGCTCAAGCAGTCAACCCGGACGGTTGGGCCGGAATCAGCCCTGGAAAAATCCGTACCGTCCCTATTCGACCTTGCTCCCGGTGGGGTTTGCCGTGCCGCGCCTGTTACCAGCCGCGCGGTGCGCTCTTACCGCACCCTTTCACCTTTCGCCGGGCCGAAGCCTTTGGCGGTCTGCTCTCTGTGGCACTTTCCCTGAACCCGGCCGAAGCCCGATCCGCCGGACGTTATCCGGCACCGTGATTTCCGTGGAGCCCGGACTTTCCTCCCCCGGCAGGATACCCCACCGGCGGCGATCGCCCGACCCTCTGGCGAGAACGAGTATAGGCCCAATCAACGCACAGCGCCAGCTATCCGTTCGTGTCGAGCGAAGTCGAGCCACCCATCGTCCATGCGGAAGGCCGAGAGGCATCTCGACTTCGCTCAATGCGAACGGAAATAGGAGTGGCTCTAATTCCCCTCGGGCTGCGGCAGCAGCAGCGCGAGCAGGATCGCGCGGCATTCGCCGTCGATCGTGCCGTCGATCAGTTCGGGGCGAAAGCGCCGCTGGAACGCGACGGTCGCCGCGAACCCGTCGGTCACATCGTAACCGAAGCGTTCGAGCGCGAGCAGGAAGCCCGCGTCGGTCCACAGCGGATCGGTGAGTTTCTTGGTCGGCCGCGGCAGCGCGAGGCGGCGGCGGGCAAGCTCCTCCCACGGGAATAGCTCGCCCGGATCCTGCTTGCGCGTCGGCGCGATGTCCGAATGGCCGATGACGTTGCCGCGCGTGACCGAATGCCGGTCCTTGATCTGGTGGACGAGGCGGACGACCGAGGCGACCTGCGGGTCGGGGAACGGCACATAGCCCCATTCGTGGCCCGGATTGACGATCTCGATCCCGACGCTCGCCGAATTGATGTCGCTGATGCCGCGCCAGTGCGACTTGCCCGCGTGCCAAGCGCGCTTGTCCTCGGGCACCATCTGGGTGATCTGCCCGTCCTCGCTGACGACATAATGCGCCGACACGCTGGATTCGGGATTGGCAAGCCAATCAATGGCTTCGGCGCCGCTCTTCATACCGGTGTAATGCAGCACGATCATCGAGATGGGCAGCGCGCGCTCGTCGAAATTGGGAGACCAGCGTTCGATAAAATCGCTCATGCGCTCCGGGGACCCGTCCTGTGCTTGCCAAGCCGTCGATTGCGCCAGTGGCGCGCAAAAAGCAAGGCGGAGCCTGTCCTGAAGGGTTCTAGGCGGCAGCCGCGCGGCGCACCTGCTGATCGGCGGGCTCGTAAAGGCCGCGCAGACGCGGGCTCGCGACGAACTGGTCGGTCTGACCGAGCACGGTCTCCCCCGCGCCGAGCACGAGGAAGCTTTGCGGCGCCGCCATCGCGCGGAGCCGCGCAAAGGCTTTCTGGCGCATCGGCGCCGAGAAATAGAGCAGCAGGTTGCGGCAGAAGATCAGGTCGGCGGGACTCGCCAGCGGCGGCCGGTCGGTGAGCATATTCTGCACCGAAAAATCGACGCGGCGGCGTAGATCCGCCTTGGCCAGCCATCCGCCCTCGGTCTGATCGAACCAGCGCACCATGCGCTGCACGGGCAGGCCGCGCTGAATCTCGAACTGGCTGTAGAGACCGACGCGCGCGCGCGAAATCGCATGATAGCTGACGTCGGTGCCGACGATATCGATCTGCCAGCCCGCCCATTTCGCGCCCTGTTCGGCGATCAGCATCGCGAGCGAATAGGCTTCCTGGCCGGTCGATACGCCGCAATGCCAGACGGTCAGCCTGCGGCGCAGCTTGTTGATCTCGCGAATCTGTTCAAGCGCGGTCGCAGCTATTTCATCGAACACGCTATATTCGCGGTAGAAATAGGTTTCGTTGTTGAGCATCGCATCGACGGTGTCGTCGAGCAGTTGCCGGCTGTTCGAGGTCACGAGCGCCGCAACGAGCGCATCGAGATCGGCGATGCCGTGACGTTGCATCACGGGTTTCAGCGACATTTCGATCCGCCAGATGCGGTTCGGCGACAATGTCTGCCCCGTCCGCGATTCGAGCACGCCCATCAGGACGCGGTAAGCCGACTCGCTGGCGCTTCCGCCCATCATGGCTTGCGGCGCCCCTGCCCGCGCCCTTGCAGGAAGCTGCCGAGCATCAGCGCAATCGCGTCGGGGTTCAACGTCGCCGCCGCGATGCCCGCCCTGGCGACGGCGCCCGGCATGCCCCAGATAACGCAACTTTCGGGCGCCTGCGCGAAAATCGTCCCGCCGGCCTCTTTCAGCCGCGCCGCGCCGATCACGCCGTCACGCCCCATGCCGCTGAGGATGACGGCAACGCCGCCCTTGCCAAAGATCTCGGCGACCGAATCGAGCATCGGGTCGGCCGAGGGGCAGCAGCCATTGTCGACGACGCGGCGATCGAGCGCGATTTCGGCGCGGCGGCCATTGGCGACGACGAGCAGATGCGCATCGCCCGGCGCGAGATAGATGCAGCCGCGCTCGACCGCCATGCCCGCTTCGGCAACGCGGACGTGGCGCGCCGTCATCGTTGCGATCTGCTTCGCGTAAAATTCCATGAACGCGTCGGGCAAATGCTGGGTGAGCAAAATGGGGGCGCTGATCCTGGGGTCGAGGTGCGCGAGGAAATTGGCGAAGGCGGGGATGCCGCCGGTCGATGCCGCGACCGCGATACATTCGATCGGCTGATCGGTATCGATCGCAAGCGCGGCGGGTGCCGGAACCGGGCGTTCGGCGACCGGGACCGGCGCCGGAAAGTCGCGCCGATGGCCGAGCGTCATGATCCGCTCGGTCAGCACTTCGGCGAAACGCCCCGAAAAGCTGCCGCGTCCGGGTTTGGCCAGCGTGTCGCTGGCGCCGAGCGCGAGCGCGTCGATCGCGGCGGGACCGCCCTCGACGCAGTTCGACGACAGGATGAGAACGCGGGCCTTTTCGGCGCGCTCCAATATGTGCGGCAAGGCGTCGATGCCGTTCATACCGGGCATTTCGACGTCGAGCACGACAACATCGACTGGCTCGCGCGCCAGATATTCGAGCGCGTCATGCGCCGACGCCACCGAGGCGCAGATCTTGAGCCCCGGCCGCTGATCGATGATCCGCTCGAGAATGCTGCGGACGACGAGGCTGTCGTCGACGAGCATCACGCGCACGGTGCGGGCGGTTGGCTCTGGATCTTTTATCAGGGGTTGTGGACGGGCCACTTAAAAAACCTCAAGCAATGCCGACGAGCTGCAATTTTCCTTCGAGCGTTTCGCGGTCGAACGGCTTCATGACATATTCGTCCGCCCCGGCCTCGATCGCCGCGCGGATATGGTCGATGCTGTTTTCGGTCGTGCAGAAAACGACGCGCGGGCGTTCTTCGCGCCCATAGTCGAGATCGTTGAACGCGCCGAGGAACTCCATTCCGCTCATCACCGGCATGTTCCAGTCGAGCAGGATGACGTCGGGTCGATTGGCGCGGCAGAAGGTCAGTGCCTCCTGCCCGTCGGCCGCCTCTTCGACGGCAAAGGACATGCTTTCAAGGATATGGCGTGCGACCTTGCGAATGACTTTGCTGTCATCGACCACCAGACAAGATTTCGACATTTCAATTAACTCCGACCCCCGGGATTTGGGCATGTTTACGGTGAAGGCGTGTGCAGCCAGTTAATAGACGGCCGAATTCATGCGGCTTTTAAGGCCGGTAGCGTGATAAAGTTGGATGGATCGACAACGAGCAGCGAACTGCCCTGATGTTCGATCATCGCATCGGCGACGCGCGCCCAGCCGGGGAGCAGCTTTCCGGCGATGCGCGTTTCGGCGGCGTCGATGAAACAGACATCCTCGATCTCGTCGGCGAGCAGCGCATAGCCATGCTCGGCGACGTCGACGACGATCACGCGCTGGCCCGGCGCCACCGGCACCGGGGGCAGGCCGATGACGACATGCGGGTCGATGAGGGTGAAGACACGGCTGCGCAGCGCAAAGAGCCCCGCGACATGCGGCGGCGCGGCGGGGACTTCGACCGGCGTGCCGACGGTGACGACCGAGTTGATCGCGCGGCTGCGCAAAGCAACGCGCGTGTCGGCGATGCGCGCGATCAGATAGAGTTTTTCCATCATGCGCTCTCTCCCCCGACCTGGCGGCGCAGCGCGTCGAGCAGCGCCTGGCGGTCATAACGATAGACGGTTTCGTCCTCGGGCCCCGCGGCCGCGATCGAGGTACGCAGGCGGATCACCGGCACGTCGCCGTCCATATGCCCGCAAGGCTCGCCTTCTTCGGTGAGGCAGAGCAGGACATCGGGCGCTTCATCCGACGCGTCGCCCGCCAGGACGACGCGGTAGCCGGAATTGCGCAGGATCGGAGCAAGGAAATTGCCGCCCCAACCGTCATGATCGTCGGCAAGGCGGCAGAGCGGCTGGCGCTGCGCCGGGGTTGGCGCGCCCGCGGCATATTGTTCCATCAGCCAGAAGGGGTCGATCAGTTCGACCGGATCGCCGCCGACGAGCACGACGCCGGCGATCAGGCCGGGCGCCGCCGATGGCTGCACGACGTCGGGCAAGCGCACAATGTCGATCACCTCGGCGATCGGATAGCAGAGCACCGAGCGGCCGTCGTAGAGGCGAAGGAGCTTCAGCGTTCCCTCGCCGCCCGGCAGCGCCGCGGCATGGACGGGGAAAATATCGTCGCCAATCTGCGCCTGCACCCTGCCCGCGCTTTCGAATAGCACCGTTGCGGGAACCTCCTCGACGCGTTCGATCACCGACAGGCGGACGCCGCGAACGCGGCTGTTCATATCGCGGAACAGCAGCAACTGCACGGCGTTGCGCGCCGCCGCGGCTTCGGCTTCGGCCTCGGCCATCCGGTCGTGGCTGCGGCCCGCTTCGCTGGCGTCGATCGCCGCGGTCGCCAGCAGGCCCTGGACATCGAGCAACAGAACGGGGCGCCCGTTGTCGGGCAGCGTCGTGCCGGCATAGAGGCCCGTCGCCATGATCATCGGCGCCGCGGGCTTGATCACCAGTTCCTCATGATCGTGGATCGCCGCGACGCTCAGCGCATAGCTTTGTCCCTGCCCCGGACGCACGATGACGAGCGCGCGGTCGTCGCCATCGTCGGCCTCGTCGCGCTCGCGGCCCAATATGTTTTCGAGGCGAAGGAGCGGAAATTGTTCGCCGCGTACCGTCGCGAGTTCGCCGCCGCCGAGCTGATCGATGCGCACCGTATCGCCGTTTTCCAACAGGATTTCACGCACCGCGCCGCGCGGTATCGCGAAATATTGTCCCGCCGCGCGGACCATCAGCCCCGAAATGATCGTCAGCGTCATCGGCACGCGGAGCAGGATCGTGAGCCCGCGCCCCTCTTCGTTGCGCAGTTCGACGATGCCGCCGATCTTTTCGACATTCGCCTTCACAATATCCATGCCGACGCCGCGGCCGGAGATCGAGGTAACCTTCGCCGCGGTCGAAAAGCCGGGGCGGAAGATCAGGTCGAGCTTGTCCTTGGGCGCCAGCGCGCGCGCCTCGGTCGCGGTCAGGAGACGCGAGGCGATCGCTTTCGCGGTCAGGGCGTCGGGCGACAGGCCGCGGCCGTCGTCGCGCACTTCGATTTCGATCTGGTTGCCCGACTGGCGCGCCGAGACCGAGATCGTCGCGGTGATGTCCTTGCCCGCAGCGACGCGGTCCTCGAGCGGCTCGATACCATGATCGATCGCGTTGCGGACGATATGGATCAGCGGGTCGCGGATATTCTCCATCATCTCGCGGTCGAGTTCGACTTCGCCGCCGCTCGTCTGGAAGGCGATCTTCTTGCCCATATCCTTGGCGAGGTCACGGACGATGCGCGGCAGCGGGGCGAAGAGCTTGTCGATCCGCTGCATGCGCATCTGGCTGACCGACTGGCGCATCCCGGCGATCGAGTCGGAAAGACGATCGAACGACGCGATGACCGACAGGTCGGCGCCCGATTCGCGCAGCATCCGCGCAAATTCGTTGCGCGCCAGCACGATGTCGGTGACGCCGGTCATGACGCTGTCGAGCAATGGCAAGGGCACGCGGATCGAGCGCCAGCTTTGCAGTTCGGCGCTGAAATCATCGTCGCGGCGGAGGGGAACGCCCGCGACCTCGAACGGCGCATCTTCGGGAATGTCGCCGGAGAGCGCGCCGATGACATCGCGGTCATTGCCGGCCGGTTCGACGCCATTCTGGCTCAGCGCCGTGCAAAGGTCGCCCAGCCGGTCGAGGATGCCAAGCACGCCGGTGACGAGCGTGGCGTTAGCGGGGCGGTTGCCGCGCCGCACCTGATCGAGCGCATCCTCGGCGGCATGCGACAAGGCGGTAACGCGCGGCAAGGCCAGAAAGCCCGAGCTGCCCTTGATCGTGTGGACGAGCCGGAAAATGGCGTCGAGCTGCGCGCGGTCGGCGGGGTCCGCCTCCCACGCGACAATGGCCCCGCCGGCTTCGGCAAGGATTTCCGCCGTTTCGGCCAGAAAGTCGTTCAGCAGATCGTCCATGAAGGTGTCGGTTCGCCCCAGAAATCGAGGCTCCACCATGGCGCACAATGGTTAAGGAGGGTTTTACTGGTGCGTTCGGCGAAAGGAAAAATCGCAGCCATCCATTCTCATCTCGTCATTCCCGCGAAGGCGGGAATCCCGCTTCGACCGAGGTAGCGTTACCCCCGCGTAGGCGCTGCGCGCCGCCTTCGGCTCCGCGGGGGTGACGAAAGGTGGAGTTAGCGTCCCCGGAGCACCGCTCCGACAAGCAAGGAGGTCGGTGTTTCACGCGCCAGCATCACCGTGCCGTCATTCTGCCGCGCCACCGCCTGCACCAGCACCGCGGGCGCGGTGCGCGAGGTCATCGGGCTTGCGTCCTCGCCTTCGGCAAGGATGCGTTCGACGTCGGCGTCGAGGAAGATGCGCTCGGCCTCGACATGCAGCGCGATCTCGATGCCCTCCCCCTGCTTTTCGCAGCCGACATCGAGCCGTCCGCCGCGCACCAGTGCGTCAACCAAGAGAAGCGACAGGTTGAGGATGATCTTCACCGCCGGCTTGGGCAGCGGATCGGTCCCGATCATCCAGTTGAGCTCGATCGCGCGGTCGCCAATGATCCCCTGAATCGCTGATTTGGCTTCATCGGCCGGGACAAGCTCGCCGAACCCGCCCGCCGAGCCGAACGCGAGACGAAAGAATTTGAGCTTGTTCGCCGACGTCCGCGCGCTTTGTTCGAGCAGTTCGAAGCAACGCTCGCGCATCGCCGGGTCTTTCTCGTCGGCGAGAAGTTCGAGGCCGTTGGCGAACGCGCCGACAGGGCTCAGCAGGTCATGACACAGGCGCGAGGCCAGCATCGAGGCGAAATCGACGCGATCGTCGGACATGGATGAAAAGGCTCCCCAGCGCAGTGTCCGGACATTTCCGGCATGGGCTGCTCCTAGGACAGGCATGACCTCCAGAGCAAGCGCGATGCGCCGAGTTCCGTTCGTGTCGAGCGAAGTCGAGACACCGGGAGGGCACGCGCCAAGGACGGGCATCTCGACTTCGCTCGATGCAAACCGGATTGGAGGTCGCTCGGCACCTTGAATTTCAGCGCCCCAAAACCACATTCCTGTCAATGCAGGGGGATGACGACATTTTGACCGTGGCGCTGGACGATAGCGCGGCCGGGCTGCGGCTCGACCGGGCGCTCGCCGAAGCGCTGCCCAGCCTGTCGCGCGAACGATTGAAGAGCCTGATCAAGGGCGGCCGCGTCGTCGGCGCCGACGGCACCATCCTTTGGGACCCCTCGGCAAAAGCCGCCGCACCCGCGACGATCGAGGTTCGCCTCCCCGCCGCCACGCCCGCGCATAATGTCGCGCAGGATATGGGGTTGGTCATCGCTTATGAGGACGAGCATCTGATCGTCATCGACAAGCCCGCAGGGATGGTCGTCCATCCCGCCGCGGGCAATCTGGACGGCACGATGGTCAACGCGTTGCTCCACCATTGCGCGGGGCAATTGTCGGGGATCGGCGGCGTTGCGCGGCCGGGGATCGTCCACCGCATCGACAAGGACACAAGCGGGCTGATCGTCGCCGCAAAGCACGACAAGGCGCATGAAGGTCTCGCCAGGCAGTTCGCCGCGCACAGCATCGACCGCCGCTATCTCGCGATCGCGACCGGGCGGCCGATCCCGGCGAACGGCATGATCGACGCGGCGCTCGGCCGGTCGGCCACGAACCGCAAGAAGATGGCGGTGGTCGCCGAAGGACGCGGCAAGCATGCGATCACGCATTACCGGACGATCGAGCCGTTGAAGAATGCGACTTTGGTCGAGTGCCGGCTGGAAACCGGCCGCACCCACCAGGTGCGCGTCCACCTGGCGCATATCGGCCATCCGCTGGTCGGCGATCCGGTCTATGGACGCGCCAGAAAGCCCTTGTCGGAGGTGCTGAAAGCGCGGAATTTCGTGCGGCAGGCATTGCACGCGGCCCATTTGGGCTTTATTCATCCGGTGACCGGTAACAATATCGCGCTCGACAGCGAACTCCCAAGCGACATGCGGGAACTGATCGATGAATTGCGCGTTTAGGTTTCGAATGAAAATCTATCTCGACCGCAGGGACCAACCGCGGCATATTCTGACTCAAGATTCTAAAGGGAAGACGCTCTCCAATGGCTAAAAGCAATGTTCCGGCCACGGTTCCAGCGCTTGGCGGCGAAGCCAGCCTGAATCGCTATCTGGCGGAAATCCGTAAATTCCCCCTGCTGACCCCCGAGCAGGAATATATGCTCGCGCGCCGCTTCCAGGAGCATGGCGACAATGAAGCTGCGGCGCAGCTCGTCACCTCGCACCTTCGCCTCGTCGCGAAGATCGCAATGGGCTATCGCGGCTATGGTCTGCCCGTCAGCGAGCTGATCAGCGAAGGCAATATCGGCCTGATGCAGGGCGTGAAGAAATTCGACCCCGAACGCGGCTTCCGCCTCGCCACTTATGCGATGTGGTGGATCCGCGCCTCGATCCAGGAGTTCATCCTGCGGTCGTGGAGCCTTGTCAAAATGGGCACCACCGCGGCGCAGAAGAAGCTGTTCTTCAACCTTCGCCGGATGAAGAACAACCTCGCGGCGTTCGAGGACGGCGACCTGTCGCCCGAACATCTGACCAAGATCGCGACCGACCTCGGCGTAACCGAGGAAGAGGTCACCAGCATGAACCGCCGCATGGCGATGGGCGGCGACACCTCGCTGAACGTCCCGATGGGCGAAGATGGCGACAGCCAGTGGCAGGATCTGCTCGGCGACGAAGGCCCGCTTCAGGACGAACGCGTCGCCGAGGCGCAGGAACGTGACGTGCGTCATTCGCTGCTGAACGAAGCGCTGGAATCGCTCAACGAGCGCGAGCGGCATATCCTCACCGAACGCCGCCTGACCGACGATCCCAAGACGCTCGAAGACCTGAGCCAGGTTTACGACGTCAGCCGCGAACGCGTGCGCCAGATCGAGGTGCGTGCGTTCGAAAAGCTGCAGAAAGCGATGTTGAAGCTCGCCGGCGACCGGCGGCTGGTCGGCGCCTGATTTTCTTTTCGTCATTCCCGCGCAGGCGGGAATCCCGCTTTGCAACGCGTCGGCCGAAACCCTCGGCCGACGCGTTTTCTATGAGGAAGAAAAAAGCGGGATTCCCGCCTACGCGGGAATGACGAGATTTTGTGTCGCAACCGCTTGTCTCCGCAAACCGAGCGGCTAGTTTGCCTCTTATGGCAATTCCTCCCCGCGCGAAGAAGCGCACGCTCCCCTGGTATCTGCGGCCGTTCAAATGGCTGCTTTGGTTCATCATCGCCTCGGTGCTGTGGGTGCTGATCTATGCCGTTGTGCCGCCGCCCGTGACCTTCACGATGCTGGCCGATAGCAGCGGGATCACCAAGGACTGGACGGGGCTGTCGGGCATCGACCGCAACATGGTTCGCGCGGTGATCGCCGCCGAGGACGGCAAATTTTGCAGCCACAATGGCTTCGACCGCGACGCGATCGAGCAGGCGATCGAGCGCAACGCCAAGGGCAAGCGCATGCGCGGCGGATCGACGGTCAGCCAGCAGACCGCGAAGAATGTCTTCCTGTGGCAAGGGACCGGCTGGACGCGTTATGTCCGCAAGGTGCCCGAGGTGTGGTTCACCTTCCTGATCGAGAAAATCTGGGGCAAGCGGCGGATCATGGAGGTTTACCTGAACGTCGCCGAAACCGGCATCGGCACCTATGGCGTCGAGGCGGGGGCGCAGCGCTATTTCAACCATGGCGCGGGCAAGCTGACCCCCGCCGAGGCGGGACGCATCGCCGCGATCCTGCCGCTGCCCAAGAAACGCGAGGCGGTGAGCCCGTCGGGCTTTACGCGCCGTTACGGCAACACGATCCGCGCGCGCATCGGACAAGTGCGGCGCGACGGGCTGGATGCGTGTGTCTACAAATAAGACCGCCTGTCGGCTAACGGCTGGATGGCGGCCGTTGCTTCATTTTCCGTCGTCATCCCGGACTTGATCCGGGATCCCGCTTTTTGAGGTACGATTAGCTTTGGTATCAAGCGGGACCCCGGGTCAAGCCTGGGGTGACGATTAAAGAGATCGTCCGCTTTCGGTCGAAGCGCAAAAACTAAGCCGGCTTCCAGCTCTTCCGCTCTTCGGCCTGCTTCAGCACCTCGAACGCCGCCTGTCCTGCGGCAAAGCGCTTGGCGGCGTCGGCGTCGCCCGGCTTGACGTCGGGGTGCGTTTCCTTGGCGAGATTGCGCCATGCCTTTTTCGTCGCCTCGAAATCGGCGTCGGGTTCGAGGTCGAGGATTTCGAGCGCGCGCATTTCGTCGGCGCTGCGGCTGCCATCGCCCGATCCGCCCCACGCGTAATGCTGAGCCTTTGCATAGGCGCCGGCGTCGCGCGTCTCATTGGCGGCGCGCTCGGCGGCATCCTCGGCGCTCAATCCTTCGAAATAGTCCCAGCCACGGTTATATTCGGCGGCGTGGGTTTCGCAGAAATACCAGCGTTCGGGGCTGTTCGGCGATTTGGGTGCAGGGCAGTTGCCGGGGTTGGTGCAGCCGTGGCGATCGCAGAGGCGCACCTTCTGCGCCTCGGTGCTCGAACCATAGGGGCGCCAGCGGGGAAATCCCCAGTCGTCGGTTCTCTTGGCGCGGCTCATCAATCCCATGTAGCGGCTGGGGCGCGCGATTGCTAGCCGAGGAGGCCGAAAAACCTAGTCTTTGGGCTTGTAGCCGAACGCCTTGCCCGCGAGCTTGACGACCGCGGGGTCGAGATCGGGCGGGGTCATCGGCACGATAGCTTCGAGTGCTTCGGCGATGTGGGTCAGCGCCGCGATGCGCGCGGCTTTCTTGTTATTGCCGTCGATCACCTTCCAGGGCGCCCAGCGCGTGTTCGTCTGTGCGAACATATCCTCCATCGCGGCGAGATAGTCCTTGCGCTTCGACCGGTTGCGATAATCCTCGGCCCCTGTTTTCCAACGCTTCCACGGATCGTCGAGGCGGTCGGTGAAGCGCTTGTCCTGTTCTTCCTGCGTCAGATGGACGAAGATCTTGACGAGGTTCGTGCGGCTGCCCGTGAGCTGCGCCTCGAACTCGTTGATCTCGTCATAGCCCTTGCGCCATTCGGCCTCGCTCGCGAAGCCCTCGACACGCTCGACGAGAACCCGGCCGTACCAGCTGCGGTCGAAGATCGAGATTTCGCGATTGCCCGGCAGGCGTTTCCAGAAACGCCACAGGAAATGGCGCGCCTTTTCCTCGTCGTTCGGGGCGCTGATCGGCCAGACCTCGAAATAGCGCGGGTCGAGCAGCGCGGTCATGCGCTTGATGATGCCGCCTTTCCCCGCCGCGTCCCAGCCTTCGAACATGATGATGCTGCGCTGGCCGTGCGTGATATGCGCGGATTGCACGCGCTCCAGCCGTTCCTGCAACGCATCGAGCGCATCGGAATAGTCGCCGTCATATTTGGCGCCGGCTTCGTGATCGGAAAGAGAAATGCTCATGGCGCCTCCCTAGCGCAACCCGAGCCGTCCTACCAAGAGCGATGCAGCGCTGTCATTTTCTGGGACAGCGCGCGCGCGTTTCGTTACGCGGTTAGAGTAGCTTCGCGAGCAGCGCGGCGACGCGCGCCGGATCTTCCATCGGGATGAAATGGCTGTGCTCGGCCCATAGTTCATCGCGCGTCGCGCCGAGCGCCGCACCGAGACCGGTCCAGGTCGGACTCAGCGAAAAATCGAGCGGACCGCCGCGCTCGCCGGTCGGGGCGCGGATGACCGTCGACGGCGTGGCCAGATAGTGCAGCCACTCGTGCGGGCTGGTGCGCAGCGCGTTCTGATAGACCGATGTTTCGAGCGTCGGCGGGCAGGCAAGCTCCAGCCCCTCACCCTCGGCCGCCGGGAGGAGGCCATGGGTGCAATAGTCGGCAAGCACGCGCGGGTCCCAGTTCGCATAGGGCGGCCGGTCGGCGAAACGCGCGCGCATCTCTTCGGCGCTCGTCCAGCTATTACGGCGGCGCGCGACGGGATGGTCGGCGGGATCGGGGATCGGCTTGGCCGCCTCGCCTTCATAAAAGACGGGGTCCATGATCACCGGATCGATCAGGACAAGATGACCGAAGGCGGCCGGCCGCTGCGACGCGAGCCGGGTCAGAACATAGGCGCCCATGCTGTGCCCGCATCCGACAAGCGGATGCCCGCCGAGCCCGTCGAGCAGCGGCAACAGCGCATCGGAGGTCGCCGCCCAGTTGGCGAGCGTCGCGGGACGGTAGCTGCGCCCATGCCCGCGATGATCGGGCGCGATGACGTGCGTGCCCGGGGGCAGCGCCGCGACGACCTGATCCCATAGCCGCGCGTGAAAACCCGTCGCGTGGAGCAGGAGCAGCGAAGGCCCCTGCCCCCGCGTCCCCCATTCGAACCAGCAGATGCCGCCTTCCGGCGTTTCCAGCCGGTGCTCCCGCGGTTCGTTCATGCCTTTAGCTCTTCGGGCCGTCGACGATACGGATGCCCAGTTCCTTGAGCTGCTTGTCGCTGACCGGCGCCGGGGCGTTCATCATCAGGTCTTCGGCCTTCTGGGTCATCGGGAAGACGATCACTTCACGAATGTTCGGCTCGTCGGCGAGCAGCATCACGATGCGGTCGACGCCCGGCGCCGATCCGCCGTGCGGCGGCGCGCCGAACTTGAAGGCGTTGATCATGCCGCTGAAATTCGCATCGACGTCGGCCTGCGAATAGCCTGCAATCTCGAACGCCTTGTACATGATGTCGGGGCGATGGTTCCGGATTGCGCCCGACGACAGTTCGACCCCGTTGCAGACGATGTCATACTGGTAAGCGAGGATATCGAGCGGATCCTTGCCCGTCAGCGCGTCCATCTCGCCCTGCGGCATCGAAAAGGGATTGTGGCTGAAATCGATCTTGCCGGTGTCCTCGTCGGCCTCGAACATCGGGAAGTCGACGATCCAGCAGAATTCAAAGCGGCTCTTGTCAATCAAGTCGAGCTGATCGGCGACGCGCGTGCGCGCAAGTCCTGCAAGCTTCGCCGCCTTCGCTTCTGAGCCCGCAGCGAAGAAGATGCCGTCGTTCGGGCCCAGCCCCATCGCGTCGGCGATCGCCTGCATGCCTTCCTGGCCGTGGTTGTTGGCGATCGGACCGCCGAACACGCCGTCCTTCTGCGTCGCATAGCCAAGGCCCGGAAAACCTTCCGACTGCGCCCAGCTGTTCATCTCGTCGAAGAACTTGCGGCTCTTTTCGTGCGTTTCGGGAGCGGCGACGGCGCGGACAACCTGACCTTCTTCAACCATCGACGCAAAGCGGCCAAAGCCCGATCCCTTGAAGAAATCGCCTACGTCATGGACCAGCAGCGGGTTGCGCAGGTCCGGCTTGTCGCTGCCGTATTTCAGCATCGATTCGCGGTACGGAATGCGTTTGAAGGGCAGCGGCGACACAGTGCGGCCGCCCCCATTTCTATTTGGGCCGTCGAAATCGGCAAACTCCTCGAACACGCCATGCAGGACGGGTTCGATCGCGTTGAAGACGTCGTCCTGCGTGACGAAGCTCATCTCGAAATCGAGCTGATAGAATTCACCGGGCGAACGGTCGGCGCGCGCGTCCTCGTCGCGGAAGCAGGGCGCGATCTGGAAATAGCGGTCGAAGCCTGCGACCATGAGCAACTGCTTGAACATCTGCGGCGCCTGCGGCAGCGCATAGAATTTGCCGGGATGGACGCGGCTGGGCACCAGATAGTCGCGCGCGCCTTCGGGGCTGCTGGCGGTCAGGATCGGTGTTTGGAATTCGGTGAACCCCTGATCGATCATCCGGCGGCGCAGCGACGAAATCACGTTCGAACGCAGCACGATATTCTTATGCAGACGTTCGCGGCGGAGATCGAGGAAACGGTTCGTGAGGCGGATTTCCTCGGGATATTCGGTATCGCCGAATACCGGCAACGGCAGGCGATCAGCGGCCGACTGCACGGTCACCGCGCTCGGATAGATTTCGATCTCGCCGGTTGCCAGCTTCGGGTTGAGCGTCTCGGGCGATCGCGCGGCGACCTTGCCCGTGAAGGTCAGAACGGACTCGGGGCCCAAGGCGTTGACGGTGGGATAGAGGTCCGAACCGGTTTCCAACACGATCTGGGTAATCCCGTAATGGTCGCGAAGATCGACGAAAAGCACGTTCGCATGCTCGCGCGTGCGATGCACCCAGCCTGAAAGACGGACTTCCTCACCGACGTTGGCGGCGCGAAGATCTGCGCATGTGTGGGTGCGATAGGCGTGCATTATGTTCGTCTTTCAAATGTCCGGAGAGGCACGCAGGAAAACGCGCCGATATGGCCGCGCCTAAGGCAGCGCGGCGAGCGATTTGTCAAGGGCGGAGGGCGCAAATCAACGGGTCAAGCCGAGGTTATCAAGCACTTCGCTGCCGAACAGCGCGCGGTGCGCGGGATCGGGAAGCAACCGGTCGCGCGCGGCGCGCCAGCGGCGGAAATCCTCGCCATAATCGGCGGCGACGCGCGCGGCGTCGAGGCGGCAGCTTTTGGCCCAGTGGCGGGTAAAGCCGATCCCCTCTGCATCGAGGCATTCGACGACGCGGGCATAGGCGTCGGCGGTGCGCTGGCTGCGCGGGCCGTCGAAATCGATCACCGCATTGTGCGTAAAGCGCGCGGGAGCGAGCAGACCCTGCGCGCGCTCCATGAAACGTATGGTGACGACGGTCGAGCCGCCGTGGCGCGCATAGACCGCGCAGATGCGTTCGAACGCGCGCGCGAGGTCGGCGCGGTCGATGGTGACAGAGGCGTTGAACAGGTCGGCGAGCGGGCGGTGCGTATCAAGCCCCTCCCCCCAACTGCCATAGACGGCGGGCGCGTCGATGTCGGGGCCGCTGGCATAGCCCTGTTTCATCGCGAACTGGAGCAACGGTCCGCGCGCCCACGGATAATCGTTGAGCAACCGGCCGAGCAGGCTCAGCGCATCATAGCCCGCGCCGAGTTGGCCGGGTGTTGCGCGGGAATAATCGTCGCGCCACGGCTCGCGATAGAGGAAGCGCAGCATCGCGGGCCGCTTGAACGGCTTGTAGGGATTGACGATCATCTGCACGAAATCGGGATCGCGATCGAGCGCATAGGCGGCCGAGAAGCGGCGGAAATCGCCCGCGGCGAGCCAGTCCAGCGCCGCCCGATCCACCTTGCGCAAATTCTGGATCGGACGGACGAGGAATTTCGGCACGCTGTCGACGACGAGCGCCGTCACGATACCGAGCGAGCCCACGGGGAGCTGCGCCGCGGCAAATATATTGTCGTCGCGCAGCGCCGTCGATCCGGTCGCGGCAATGAAGGCATCGCTCATCACGCCCGCGTCGGGCTCGATCCAGCGGATGCCGGCGGGGGTGACGATCTGCAGCGCGCGGATATGGTCCTGGATGCCGCCTCGCGCGATCATCGATCCGTGGGTGCCCGTTGCCGAGGCGCCCGCGAAGGTCTGGCCATTGCCCGCGCCGCTCGTCCACAGCGAGCGGCCTTGTGCCTCGAACTTGTCCGACACCTCGTCGACGAGCGCGCCCGCTTCGACGAGCATCAGGGCGCTGGCGTCGATGCCGGGGCGGACGTCGTCGGTGCCGATGCGAAAGCAGCGGTTGAAACGGCGCGTGTGGAGCAGCCAGCTTTGCGAACTGATATTGACGTTCGACGGCGACCAGCCCGCGCCCAGCGGCCGGACGCGGCGATTGGCGACCTGCGCTGCCGCGAGCCAGTCCTGCACAGCCTTCGCGGCGATCGCGATCTCGTCGCGACCGCGCTCGGCGTCACCGCTGCGCAGCGCGAAGCGTGTCGCCGCTTCGCAGGTGCCGGTGCCGTGATAATTGGTCCAGCGGCCTTCGTCGCCGAGCTTGACGATGGGCATCAGGCGTCTCCCAACGGCAGGATACCGGCATGCGCGCGCCACGCGACGGTCACCGGGCGGAGGAAACCGAAAGTCGCGATCGCCACCAGCATCTGCCGCCGCGTCGCGAAAACGCGCACATCGCACAGCCCGTGATCGGATTCGGGCGTCACGAACGGCTGCGCGGCCTGGGCGGCGAAACCCCAGCCCTTCAGCGTTACCACCATCGATTCCTCGTCGAGCGGCCGCGGATTGGCGATCGACACGAAGATGTCCGCCTGCCCCGCGGCATATTGCCCAAAAATCAACGCAAAACCGAGCGCGGCGAGCGCCCAACCGAGCCACATCATGCCCCAAATCCCTTCGTCTTTTTCCCCAGCCGGTATTCCGGCTCCGCGACCCGAAGAGCACGGGCAATTTTTCCTGCCCGTTCCTCTCAACTAGCTGTATAGGCGCGCTATGCAAGTCCATCCGTTGATCGAAACCAACGCCGCGCTCGTCGAATTCTGCGCCCTCATTCAGGGCAGCGATTTCATCGCGGTCGATACCGAATTCATGCGCGAAAACACTTTCTGGCCAGAGCTTTGCCTGATCCAGGTGGCCGACCGCGACCATGCCGCGGCGATCGATCCGATGGCGCCGGGCATCGACCTGGGGCCCTTGCTCGACCTGCTCGTCGACAATGAGGACATGCTGAAAGTCTTTCATGCGGGCGGGCAGGATGTCGAAATCATCTTCAACCTGACCGGCAAGACGCCGCACCCGATCTTCGACACCCAGATTGGTCAGATGGCGCTCGGCCAGGCCGAACAGGTCGGATATTCGAACTTGGTCGAAGCATGGATCGGGCTACAGCTCGACAAGGGCGCGCGCTTTACCGACTGGAGCCGCCGTCCGCTCGACAAGCGCCAGATCGACTATGCGGTCGGCGACGTGACGCACCTCGCCAAGATTTTCCCGATGATGCTCGACAAGCTGATCAAGACCGGCCGCGGTCACTGGCTCGACGAGGAAATGGAAAAGCTCGCCGACCCTGCAAACTACAGCGTCGATCCCGACAAGGCGTGGCAGCGAATCAAGGTCCCGACGCGCAAGCTCGACGTTCTCGGCCGGCTGCAATCACTCGCCGCGTGGCGCGAGCGCGAAGCGCGGACCAAGAACCTGCCGCGCGGCCGCATCGTCAAGGACGAAACGCTCGCCGACCTTGCCGCGCATCCGCCGAAGGATCAGGACGGGCTGGGCCGCGTGCGCGGGCTGTCGGCGACATGGCGCACGAACGACATCGGCGGCCGGTTGATGGACGCGATCGCGAACGCCAAGCCGATGTCGAAGGACGAGATGCCCGAGCGCGCGCCGCGCGGCCCGGGGCTTGGCAAGGAAGGCACGCTGGTCGCCGACCTGCTCAAGCTGCTGCTCAAAATCCGCGCGCGCGAACTCAATGTCGCCGCGCGTTTGATCGCGCGCAGCGACGATCTCGAAGCGCTCGCGGCGGGCGCGCGCGCGGGCATCCAGATGATGCAGGGCTGGCGTTACGACGTGTTCGGCCACGCCGCGCTCGACCTGGTCGAAGGCCGGATGGGCTTTGCGGTCGTCAACGGCAAACTGGTGATGAGCGAAATTGACCCCAACGCCGCGATAGAAATCTAAAGCAGCACGAGCTCCGGCTTCGCATCGAACGACTGCGCGAGGACGCGCAGGCGGCGCTCGACCGATTCGCCCGCCAGATGATGCCAGCCAGCAGCTAGGCACAGTCGCAGTTTGCCATCGACGAGCGCGACGCCACTCGCCTTGAGCGGCGCCTCGACGCCGCCGGTCAGGCGCTGCGCGAGGCGGATCGCGAGCCCCCATTGGCGCGCCCGCGCGAGCCGTTCGGGCGACACGAGGGCTCCCATCGCGGGGAATTCGGCATCGGCGCCGCCAAAGCCCGCATACAGCGCGCGGGCGAGAAGGATGCGCCCCGGAATATCGATGCTGCGCCAGTTGCCGTGCAGCCCGATCTCGGTGCCGCGCTCGGCGCGGAAGTCGGGGTTGGCCGACCAGGCGACATCGCTGAGCAGGCTCGCCGCGAGCCGGACGCGGCTGTCGGCGGGCGCTTCATCGTCGAACAGCGGCGCGATCCATTCGGCGATCGCGCGGCCGTGCGGCGCGAAACGCGCGAGGCGGCGCCCCTCGAATTCGGCGGCGACGATCAGCGGGTCCTGCGCGCGCGTCTCGGCATCGAGCGCCTGATAGAGCAACCCCTCGCGAAGCCCCGACGACGACACCGTCATTTCGGGCACGTCGAGAATGTTGACGAGCGCGGCGAGCAGCGCCGCCGCATCGGGCAAGGAAGCGGCACGGTTCGACGCCATGCCGGGGATCGCGCGCAACTCTTCGAAGCTCAGCCGCTTCGACGCGCGGATCAGACGGCGCAGCGCGCTGCGCGGCAGGCTATGCTGGTCGAGCACCGCGAGCGGATCGCGCGTGAGTTCGAGGTCGAGGCGCGAGAGCGCACGCCACGAGCCGCCGACAAGATAGAGCGGCTGGCCGGTCAGCCCGTCGGGCCAGCCCGCGGCACGGAGCATCTTGCGGATCGCGCGCTCGAACGCCTGATCGCCATCCTTGCGGAGCGCGGGCAATCGCAGCACGCCGAGCGGGAAGGACGCGCGGCGGCCGACCCGGCCATCTGACACTTCAGCTAGTTCGAGGCTGCCGCCGCCGAGATCGACCGCGATGCCGTGCGCATCGGGGATCGCGGCGAGCACGCCGTAACCCGCGGCTTCGGCTTCTTCTTCGCCGGAGAGCAGCCGGATCGCGAGCCCCGCCTCGGCAGCGGCTTTAATGAATTCCGGGCCGTTCACCGCGTCGCGCACCGCGGCGGTGGCGACGCATTGCACGTTCTTCACGTCCATATGCTTTGCGAGCAGCGCGTAGCGGCGGAGCGCGACCAGGCCGCGTTCGGCGTCTTCGGACGCGATGCGGCCGTCGACGGCGAGACCGCGGCCGAGGCCGGCCGCGACCTTTTCGTTGAAGATCACCGCAGGCGCGCGCGCCGGCCCTTCATAGACGACGATGCGGACCGAGTTGGACCCGATGTCGATCACGGCGGACCGACTGACCGCCTGTTTCGAGGAGCGCTGTAAGGGCAATTTGGTCAATCTTCGCGCGTGTTGAAGGCAAGCGTCGGAACGTCCTGACGCTTGTGGAGCGCCGTGCCGCGTCCCGAAAGCGAGGGGTTCGTCATGAAATAATGGTGCAAATTAAACGGCTTGTCGCCCGGCATCACGCGCACCGAGGTGCCGTCGGACTGCAGGATCCAGCTTTGTTCATTGTCGATGAGGTTCGCGACGAGCACCTGGTCCAAAATCTGGTCGTGGACGGTCGGGTTTTCGATCGGGATCATATATTCGACGCGGCGGTCGAAGTTGCGCGGCATCCAGTCGGCGCTGCTGATGTAGAGCCTGGCGCCGCGGTGCGGCAGCGGCGCGCCGTTCGCGAAGGCCCACACGCGGCTGTGCTCGAGGAAGCGGCCGACCACCGATTTGACGCGGATCGTCTCCGACAGCCCCGCCACGCCGGGCCGCAGACAGCAGATGCCGCGCACAATCAGTTCGATCGGCACACCCGCGGCGCTCGCCTGATAGAGTTTGTCGATGATGTCGGGATCGACGAGGCTGTTCATCTTGGCCCATACGCCCGACGGCAGACCCGCCTTCGCAGCCGCCGTTTCGGCGTCGATCAGCTCGGACAGATGCGTGCGCATGTTGAGCGGCGACATGGTGATGAGGTCGAGCCGTTCGGGTTCGACATAGCCGGTGATGTAATTGAACAGCTGCGCCGCGTCGCGCCCCGCGCGCGGGTCGGCGGTGAAGAAGCTGAGGTCGGTATAGATGCGCGCGGTGACCGGGTGATAATTGCCGGTGCCGAAGTGGCAATAGGTGCGATACCCCTGCCCTTCGCGGCGGACGACCATCGAAATCTTGGCGTGCGTCTTCCACTCGATGAAGCCGTAGACGACCTGCACCCCCGCGCGTTCGAGCTGGTTCGCCCAAAGCAGATTCTGCTCCTCGTCGAAGCGCGCCTTGAGTTCGACGACCGCGGTGACCGACTTGCCCGCCTCGGCCGCCTCGATCAGCGCGCGGATGACCGGCGACTGGTTGCCCGCGCGGTAAAGCGTCTGTTTGATCGCGACGACGTCGGGATCGGCGGCCGCCTGCCGCAGGAAGGAGAGGACGACGTCGAAGCTCTCATAAGGGTGATGGACGACGATGTCCTTCGAACGGATCGCCGCGAAACAGTCGCCGCCATGTTCGCGGATGCGTTCGGGGAAACGCGCCGAGTAAGCGGGGAATTTGAGGTCGGGCCGGTCAACATCGACGAGCGCCGACAGCGCCGCGAGTCCGATAAAACCGCCGATCTTGGCAACGATCGCCTCGTGCCCCTGAATATCGGCGTTGAGCACCTCGGCGATTTCGCCGGGCATGTCGGCTTCGAGTTCGAGCAGGATGACGCGACCGCGGCGGCGGCGGCGGATCGCGGTGCGGAACAGGCGGACGAGATCCTCGGCCTCTTCCTCAAGCTCGATATCGCTGTCGCGGATGATGCGGAAGACGCCCAATGAGCGGATCGTGAAGCCCGGAAACAGCAGATCGCCGAAAATCTCGATCAGATATTCGATCGGCACGAACGCGCCCGGCTGCCCCGGCACCGGCACGAAACGCGCGAGCGAGGAAGGGATCATCACCAGTTCGCGGATCGTCTCACCCGTCGCCTTGCGCTGCAGGTCGAAGATGACGCCGAGGCCGCGGTTCGGGATGAAGGGAAAGGGATGCGCCGGATCGAGCACCTGCGGGGTGAGGATCGGGAAAATCTGGTCGATGAAATATTGGCGCAAAGCGGTGCGCAGCGCTTCCTTGTCGGACCCCGTGCCGTGGACGACGATGCCCTGTTCGCCGAGCTGGCGATGGAGCAATTGCCATTCGCTCTGCTGCTGGTCGACAAGGCGGTTCACCTCGGCCTCGATCTCGGCAAGCTGCTGCCCCGGCGAGCGGCCGTCGGCCGACGGATCGTCGATCCCCTGCAACTGCTGCCCCTTCAGCCCCGCGACGCGGACCATGAAGAATTCGTCGAGGTTGCTGCCCGAGATCGACAGGAAGCGGAGGCGTTCGAGCAGCGGATGCGCGGGGTTGCGTGCTTCTTCCATCACCCGGCGGTTGAAGGCGAGCCAAGAAAGTTCGCGGTTGAAGAAGCGTTCGGGGCCAAAGCTGGGCGGCGTCGCCGCGGTGTCGGCATCATTGTCTGCGCGCAAGGGGCCGCCGGTTATCGACATGTCGCGTCATCCTGTCGTTCGAGCAAATCGGGATCGATGAGCCCCTGTGACAGTAATGTTTCACGCGTAAGACGGATACTGATGCCGCCGCCCTTTTCGAGCGACGCGGCGTCGAGCGCCGCGACGATGCGGTGGATCATCGCATAGCTGCGCTCCATGCGCGGCACGATATAGGATGCGACGCCGGGCGCCAGCGCCATGCCGCGCTGCGCGAAGAGCGCTTCGATCAGGTCACGCGCAAGGCAGTCGTCGGGGTCACCGATCGTCAGCACTGGCACGGCCGCCAGGCGCGAACGAAGGTCGGGAAGCGCGACATTCCAATCCGCGGGCGGCGCATCGGCGATGATCAGCAGCGGCGAGCCGCTTGCCTGCGCGGCGTTCCAGGCGTGGAAAATCTCTTCTTCCGAAACGCTGTCATGGCCGTCGATGATTTTTCCGCCGGTGTCGCGCGCGAAGAGCCGGCCTATCAGGCTGCGCCCCGATGCGCGCGGTCCGGTGAGCACCGCGGTGCGGACGGGCCAGGTCGCGACGTGGCGCAGATAGCGCACGGCATCGGCGTTGCTGGTGCCGACGATCAGCGGACCGTCGTTGCTGCCCCCCGCGCTCCAGTCGAGCGGTAGCGCGATCTGTCCCGATGCGCGCACCATCAGCGGCTGATCCTGAGCTGGCCGCCGCCTTCCTGCACCTTGAACCCGCGCGCGGTGAGCGCCGCACCGAGCGCAGCGAGGTCACCCCGGAAGCTGACGCGCATCACCGAGGTGCCGCCGAGCGCAAGGCTGGTGGTCGAAGCGGACTCGACGCCCGCGGCGCCCGCAACCGCGCGTTCGGTCGCGGTGACCGAATCGACGTCGGGCGAGCTGTATTGGACGGTGAAGCTCTGCACCCCGGCTGCGGTGGTCGTGGGCACGCTGGCGTCGGTTTCGCGGGGCAGCATCTCTTCTCCGGTCGCGACCTCTTCGGGCAGGTCTTCCTTCTCGACCGGCTTTTCGAGCACGAGATAGGTGTCGGTGCGCAGCACGCCCGACGCCAGCGCGTCGATATAGATGCGGTCCATCCGCGCGACCGCCTTTTCCATCATGTCGGGCAGCGCGGCGGGGCTGGGCCCGGTCATCGTAAAGCTGGAGATCAGCTTGCTGTCGGGGCCGAAGCGCGCGGTGAAAGTGCCTTTGATCGGGCCGCCGGGATAGGAATATTCGACGCGCGCGATCGGCGTCAGCACGTCGGCGGCGCCATATTGATCGAGGATTACGCGCCACCAGACGCGGCCGCGGCGACCGGTCTGCCCCGCGTTGATCAGCAGCGTATCGGCACCGGTGCCCGCGGTGCGGACATAGTCGATCGCGCTCTGCCCCGTATTATATTCGGCCCACGCGCGCTGCCAGGCGCTGCGCTGTTCAAAGACCTGCGGGATGCCGTCGATCGAATAGACGGGGATGACGAGCAAGGGCGGCGAGCGCAGCGTCCGGCCGCTGACGCCGAGGATCTGCCCTGCGCGGACGCGGTCGAACTGGACGCCGAGCCGGGCAACATATCGGCGCGCGCCGATCTGCTCTTCCTCGACGACGATCGCGGTCACGATCCCGTCGAGCACCGAATCGCCGAGTTTGGGGCCGTCGCTGCCGTTCAATTTGCGATAGAGCTGGGTCCAGCCGAGGCGCTGCGCCTCACGCCAGCCCTTTGTTCGCGCATCGTCGGCATTGTCACCGGTGACGTCGACCATGATGCCGCTCGTAAGGAAATCGCCGCTGCTGTTGATCGGGGTGATGCCGCGGTCGCCGCGGCTGATCTGCCCCTCGACCACGCCGACGAGCAGAATCGCGAAGAACAGACCGAAAAGCGCCGCCCAGCGCCAATCGCGCGGGCGAAAGGCATCGAGGGTCAGGCGGGGCGCGAAGCGGGGGAAAGCAGCCGAAATCATATCTTCTCTATGCTTTGCCCAAAAGCGCGGGCCCCGACAAGGAAATCATGGCATTTGTCGGCCGGAAGCGTTAGTCGCGCGGGCCATGGATTCCAAGCACAACCCACCCGCCCCCTACACTTATGCTGGGGCCGGCGTATCGATCGAGACCGGCAATGCGCTGGTCCGTGCCATTGCTCCGCTCGCCCGTGCGACGCGCCGACCCGGCGCCGACGCCGACCTTGGCGGTTTTGGCGGCTTTTTCGACCTGAAGGCGGCGGGTTTCAACGATCCTTTGCTCGTCGCGGCGAACGATGGGGTCGGCACCAAGCTCAAACTTGCCATCGAATCGGGCAAGCATGACGGGGTCGGGATTGACCTGGTCGCGATGTGCGCGAACGATTTGATCGTGCAGGGCGCCGAGCCGCTGTTTTTCCTCGATTATTATGCGACGGGCAAGCTCGACAATGATGTCGCGACCGAGGTGGTCGCGAGCATCGCCGAGGGCTGCAAGCAGGCCGGCTGCGCGCTGATCGGCGGCGAGACCGCCGAGATGCCGGGCATGTATTCGGATGGTGATTACGATCTTGCGGGCTTCTGCGTCGGTGCGGTCGAGCGTGATCAGGTGCTGACCGCCGACAAGGTCGCAGCGGGCGACGTGATTTTGGGCCTCGCTTCGTCGGGGGTGCATTCGAACGGCTTTTCGCTCGTGCGCCGGCTCGCGGCGGACAAGGGATGGAAGCTCGATCGCCCGGCGCTGTTCGACCAGACCATCCTGCTGATCGACGCGCTGATGGCGCCGACGCGCATCTATGTGAAGAGCCTGCTCCCGCTGGTGAAGACCGGCAAGATCCACGCGCTCGCGCATATCACCGGCGGCGGATTGCTCGAAAATATCCCGCGCATCCTGCCGAACACCCTTCATGCGCATGTCGATGCCGACGCTTGGGAGCAGCCGCGACTGATGGCGTTCCTGCAGGCGCAGGGCAATATCGAGCCCGAGGAAATGGCGCGCACCTTCAACTGCGGGATCGGGATGGCGGTTGTCGTCGCCGACGACGATGTTGCCGCGGTGACCGCGGCGCTCGAAGCCGCGGGCGAGACGGTGTTCCGCATCGGCCATATCGCCGACGGCGAAAAGGGCTGCACCGTAACGGGCAGCGACGAGACGTGGAGCGCCCGTGCGCCGTGGAGCGCAACGCATGCAGGGTGAGCAAAAAATAGGGACAGTCCCTATTTATTGCCGTCCGTCAGCGATCCTCGAGAGCGGCGCGCGCGCAAAAAATAGGGACTGTCCCTATTTTTCGGCGGCGTCTCTGTGAAAGCCAGGGTCGCCGTCCTGATTTCGGGCGCCGGCACCAATATGGCGGCGCTGCTCTATGCGGCGAAGGCCGTGGATTGCCCCTATGAGCTGGTGTTCGTCGGCAGCAACGATCCCGACGCGCCGGGGCTGAAGATCGCCGAGGCCGAGGGTATCGCGACGTGGGGATTGTCGCACAAAGGCATGAACCGCGATGCGTTCGACACGCTGGTCGACGAGCAGTTGCGCGGTGCGGGGGCCGAGTTTGTTGCGCTCGCCGGCTATATGCGCATCCTTTCGGATGATTTCGTCGGCCGCTGGACGGGCAAGATGATCAACATCCACCCGAGCCTGCTCCCGCTCTACAAAGGGCTGAACACACACAGCCAAGCGATCGAGGCTGGCGACAAATTCGGCGGATGCAGCGTCCATATCGTGACGCCCGGCGTCGATGAGGGGCCGGTGCTCGCACAGACGCCGGTCGCGATCCTGCCCGGCGACACCGTCGAAACGCTGGCGCGGCGGGTACAGTTCGCCGAACATCAGCTTTATCCCGCCACCCTCGCCGCGTTCGTGACGCGCAAACGGTCGCCCGATTATCTGCGCGGCCGCGTACGCGAGCTGGCGATGGCGCTGCCCGAGGCCGACGAGGTCGTCTCACACGGCATGCCGTGCTTCGGCATCGTGAAGGGCAAGAAATTCGCCTATTTCACCGAGGATCATCATGGCGACGGCAAGGTCGCGATACTCGTCAAGATCAGCGGCGGCGACGAGCAGGCACAGCTGATCGAGCTCGACGAAGACCGTTATTACCGCCCCGCCTATTTCGGCGACGGCTGGGTCGGCATCCGGCTCGACCTTGGCGACACCGACTGGGATGCGATCGGCGAATGGTTGCGCAAGAGCTGGCTGTCGGTCGCGCCGAAGAAGCTCGCTGGGTTGATGGGCGTCGCGGACGAATTCTAAGATGGAAGCCTTGAATGCGCCCGTTAGTTGACTATTTACGGATGGAGAGTATATCTCTCTTTGGCTTCGCTGTCCCGTTAGACGGAATTAGACCGTGCGACGAGGAGGTGGTTTCGACCACTGGCGGCTGCGGCAAAGTGGCAGCGAAGTCTTTTCCTTCATAGGCAGGCAGTCCATCCGCTCTCGCCGATGTGATTTCCTTGATCACCCACGGAAAGCCTGCCTCTTTTCCGTATACCGATAGAATCACGTTCGCGCTGCCATCGCCTGGCGAGACTGCGACAAGGATTGGGTCGCCGTTGTGATCCGACACCAAGAGCAAGATCACCACACTCCCGTCACGTCGCTGCGACGGGAATATGGCCAATGGATCCGCCATGAGCTTTGGCAAATCATGCCAGACAGCCAGAGGTACATCCGGGTGTTCGCGGCGGCAGGTAGCGACCTTGCCGACCGTCATGACAAGGCTTGTACCGGGAAGGCCGTACGCTTTCAGAATATCCGGCGTAGGCCCTACCGTTACAATCGGCCTTTTTAGTTTTTCGCCTTGAACGATCCGGTCAACGATACGCGCCCAGCCGGAAAGAAGCGAATTTTCGTCCAACTTAGCCGACGATTTCTTCAGGCTTGAAGAAATAGGCGATTTCGATCGCCGCATTTTCGTCGCTGTCCGAACCGTGAACCGTGTTCGCTTCGATGCTCTCGGCGAGTTCCTTGCGGATCGTGCCGGGAGCTGCGTCCTTGGGGTTGGTGGCGCCCATGATGTCGCGGTTCGCCTGCATCGCGTTCTCGCCTTCGAGGACCTGGACGACGACGGGGCCGCTGATCATGAATTCAACGAGTTCGCCGAAGAAGGGGCGTTCCTTGTGGACCGCATAGAAGCCTTCGGCCTGTTCGCGGCTCATGTGGATGCGCTTCGACGCGACGACGCGAAGACCGGCGTCTTCGAGCATCTTGGTGACGGCGCCGGTGATGTTCCGGCGCGTGGCGTCGGGCTTGATGATCGAAAAGGTGCGAGTGACCGCCATGGGGGAAGCTCCTGTGTTATTATGGTCTGCGATGCGCGCGCCTCTAGCGGCGCTTTTGCTGCACTGCAAGGATAGAGCGCCGGACGCCTAGGGCCCTTCGGACCAGCGCCCGTTTTCATCCTGTTTCCAGAAGCGGTTGTCGACATCTTCGCGCGCGGCGAGCGTGCGCCAGAGGGCGCGCGCGTCGTCGATGCGGCTGTTGTCGAAAAGCAGGAAGGTGCGTTCGAACCCCAGCGCCTCCTCGCGCCATTCGCCGTCGGCGAGCGCGACGTGCGATGCGCGGTTGGGCGGCGAGGTTTCGAGCGTCCCCGAAATGAGGATCGGCTCGATTTCCTCGTCGGGCGACCCCGCGGCGCCGTGCGGCAGAAAGCTTGCGGGTTGCAGCGTCCACAGCGCCTCGTCGATCGCCTGGCGCTGCATCGCGGGCGCGGCGACCGCCAGCAGGCGGTCGCCGTTCGCGAGGATGCGCGTCGCAAGCGCGGGGAGCACCCGTTCGACCGGGTCGCGGGTCAGCCGGTAAAAGTCGACGCGCGCCACCGAACTACATGTCCACCGTCATTGCGAGGAGCCGAAGGCGACGCGGCAATCCAGAGCGGCGCAAGGCCGCCCCTGGATTGCTTCGCTTTGCTCGCAATGACGAAGTGAAAGACATCAGCCTTCGTGGTTGGCGGCGATGTAGCGGTCGAGCAGGCGCACGCCGTAACCCGTCGCGCCCTTCGCCCACACCGGGCCGTCCTTGTCGGCCCATGCCATGCCCGCGATGTCGAGATGCGCCCAGGCGACGCCGTCGCCGACGAAGCGCTTCAGGAACTGCGCCGCGGTGATCGAGCCGCCTTCGCGCGGGCCGATATTCTTCATGTCGGCGATCGGGCTGTCGATCAGCTTGTCGTAAGCGGGCGACAGCGGAAAGCGCCACAATTTGTTGTTGCTGGCCTCGCCCGCCGCGAGCAAATCGGTCGCGAGCGTGTCGTCGTTGGCGAAGATGCCCGCATATTCATGGCCGAGCGAGATTACCATCGCGCCGGTCAGCGTCGCGAGATCGACGATCACCTTGGGGTTATAGGCACTCTGCGCCCAGCTGATCGCGTCGCAAAGGACGAGGCGGCCTTCGGCGTCGGTGTTGAGCACCTCGACCGTCTGACCCGACATGGTGGTAACGATGTCGCCGGGGCGCATCGCATTGCCGTCGGGCATGTTTTCGACGAGGCCGACGACGCCGACGACATTCGCCTTCGCCTTGCGGCCCGCGATCGCCTTGATCGCGCCCGCGACGGCGCCCGCACCGCCCATGTCCCATTTCATCATGTCCATGCCGGCGGCGGGCTTGATGCTGATGCCGCCGGTGTCGAAGGTGACGCCCTTGCCGATGAAGACGACGGGCGCATCGCCCGGATTGCCGCCGTTCCAGCGCATCGCGAGTAGCCGCGGCGGACGCGTCGAACCCTGCGCGACGCCGAGCAGCGCGCCCATGCCGAGCGCCTTCATCTGGCGTTCGTCAAGCACTTCGATTTCGACGCCAAGGTCGGCAAGATGCTGGCAGCGCTCGACGAAGGTTTCCGGATAAAGGATGTTCGGCGGCTCGGCGACGAGCGTCTGGGTGAGCGCTACACCATCGGCAATCGCCTCATTTTCGGCCCAGCGGCTGGGCAGGTCGCCGTGCGGCGAGGCGATCGTCACCGTCTTCAGGCTCGGTTTCGCGGTATCGGCGAGGCGCGTGCGATAGGTGTCGAGGCGCCAGTTGCGGAGGCGCGCGCCCATCGCAAAGGCGAGCACATCGTCGGCGTCGCTCGTGCCCGTGCTCGCGAAATCGACATGGACCGCGGTCGCGCCGCTCGTCTGCAGCTTTGCGGTCAGCGCCGCGCCGCCGCGTTCGATGTCCTGCTCGCTGCCCTCGCCGATGCCGACGAGCAGCAGGCGCTTCGCCTGGTCGCCGTCGATCGCCGCGGTCTCGGCAATCGCGCCCGCGGCGCCGTCGAAGCGTGCCTGTGCCGCCGCGGCGCCGAGCAATGCGCCGAGCGCGCCCGCCTCGCCCTTGCGGACCGGAAATGCGACGACGTCGGCAGACGCATCGATTTGCGCGACAAACTGAATGTCCATGCCTTAACTTTCTTATGCGATGATTGATTGGAACGTGGCGGACCGATAGGGGTTTCGCTTGCGAGTTGCAAAAACAAAGCTGCCGGTCCAAGCCGGGAAACGTCGTTATAGGGTTCGGGACAAAGGGATTAAATGAGCTGGGCTTTGTTCCATCGGGCAGCGCGTGCGCGGCCGTTCTGGCTGGCGACGGCGAGCGGCGTGGCCTTGGCCGCTTGCCCTGTGCTGGCCCAGACGAACGACGAATCGACCCAGGCGGCAGTGGTGACGGGGCAGCCCGACCTGCAAACGCCCGACGTCGTCCCGACGACCACCGATGCGCCCGCGGTCAAGGACGAAGACCAGATCGGTTTCGCCGCCGATAATCTGAATTATGACAGCGACACCGAAGTCGTCATTGCCGAGGGCAATGTGCAGATGAACCGCGAAGCGGTCGAGATGCGCTCCGACAAGGTCACCTGGAATCGGACGACGGGCCAGGTCTTCGCCGAGGGCAACGTCGTCATCAAAAACCCCGAAGGCGACACCGCCTATGGCGACAAGATCGAGCTGACCGACACGCTGCGCGATGGCGTCGTCGAAAACATGCTCGTCGTGCTCGACAATGGATCGCGGCTCGCCGCGATCAAGGGCACGCGCTTCGACAACGGCAATATCGAGCTGGAGAACGCCGCCTACACCCCGTGCCCCGTCGAGGATGACGAAGGCTGTCCCAAGAATCCGAGCTGGCAGATTCGCGCGGTAAAGGTTATGTACGACCGGGCGAAGAACAAAGTCCGCTACAAGGGTGCGCGCGTCGAGATTTTCGGCCTGCCGCTGATCCCGCTTCCCGGCCTCAGCCATTCGATCAACAACGAGCCGAGCAGCGGCATCCTGGTGCCCGCAATCCGGCTCGACCGCAGCAACGGGTTCGAAATCGCGGTTCCCTATTATTTGCGGCTTGCGCCCGACCGCGACATCACGATTACCCCGCACCTCTACACCAGCGCGGCGCCGATGATCGAAGGCGAGTTCCGCGCGCTGACCGACATCGGGTCGTTCCGCATCAACGGCTATGCGACCTATGGCTCGCTCGTCCCGCTTACCGGCGAGGATCCCGACAGCGAAAAGCGCTTCCGCGGCTATCTGGAAAGCGCGGGCAAGTTCCAGTTCGACCCGCATTGGAGCCTGACCTATTCGGGCCGCGTCGCGACCGACCGCACCTTCATGCGCCGCTATGACATCAGCCGCGACGACCGGCTGCGCTCGACCTTCGAGCTTGAGCGGATCGGGGGCAACTCCTATCTGTCGATCGCCGGCTGGGCAACGCAGACGCTGCGTCGCAACGACGAGCAGGGCCAGCAGCCGATCGCGCTGCCGATCATCGATTATCGCCAGCGGCTTGCCGATCCGATCTTTGGCGGGCAGTTCGAGCTGCAGCTCAACACGCTCGCGATCGGCCGCACCGCGGGCCAGGACACGCAGCGCGCCTTCGCCGGCGCGCGCTGGGATTTGCGTGGGCTGACCGGGCTGGGCCAGGAAGTGACGCTGACCGCGTTGGTGCGCGGCGACGTCTATCACAGCGACGAAAATCTGCTGACCGCGATCCCCGGCTATCGCGGCAAATCGGGCTGGCAAGCGCGCGGGATCGCCGCGATCGCCGCCGACATGCGCTGGCCGTTCGTCGGCGAATTCGCGGGCGGCACCCAAACGCTGACCCCGCGCGTCCAGCTCGTCGCGACGCCGCCGATCAAGAATATCGACATCCCGAACGAGGATTCGCGCGCCTTCGACCTCGAAGACAGCAATTTGTTCGCGATCAACCGCTTCAACGGCCACGACCGGTTCGAGGACGGTGCCCGCATCACCTACGGCGTCGAATGGAATTACAGCCGCCCGGGCTTCAACATCAGCAGCGTCGTCGGCCAGAGCTATCGCCTGTCGGACAAGCCAAGCCTGTTTCCCGACGGCACCGGGCTGACCGACCGGACGTCGGACGTCGTCGGGCGCACGACGATCGCATACAGGGATTTCCTGCGCCTGACCCACCGCTACCGGCTCGACAAGGATAATCTGGCGATCCGCCGCAACGAATTCGACGCGACGATCGGCAGCCGATCGACCTATGCCGTGCTCGGCTATTCGCGGCTCAACCGCGACATTTTGCTGCTCGGCGAGGAGTTGCAGGACCGCGAGGAAGCGCGCGTCGGCGGGCGGGTCGCGGTGGCGAAAAACTGGTCGGTCTTCGGATCGGCCATCGTCGATCTGACCCAGAAAACTGACGATCCGCTGAGCGACGCCGACGGGTTCGAGCCGGTTCGTCACCGTCTCGGCGTCGCCTATGACGACGAATGCCTGTCGATCGCGCTGACCTGGCGGCGCGACTATGCCGACACCGGCGACGCACGGCGCGGTAACAGTTTCTCGTTCCGGATAGCGTTCCGCAATTTGGGATTCTGACGCCCGCCTTCGGCCATTTTCTGTCGTTTGGAGCAGCGGACCATCGACCTGATACCCGCCCCACGTTAAGCTATCTGCCTTGACGATTTGGCACCGAAAACGGGCTCGCGTCGAATTTCCAGCAAGGAAATTCCCTCTCGAAATCATTTCGAGGCATCATTTCTTGGATGGAGGGCCGCATGACTTTGACCGCGCTTCAACAAGCGGGTTTACGCCAAGCCTCGTAGTGCCGGGGCGCTTCGACGCGAACACTGCAACAAGGTTGAAGGGCTTGGTGCCGGCATTGACGAATGTGTGCGGCGTCCCCGCTGGAACTTTAGCCACATATGGCCCTGTAACTGTGAAGGTCTCGCTCCCGATCCGATACTGAGCCGTTCCTTCGAGGAGAACATGGGCTTCTTCTGTGTCATGGACATGGAACCCGGGTCCACCGCCCGGGTGGGTTTCGGTAATAATGAACGACATGGTGTTGAAGCCATATTCGTCGCCATTCAGTCGGTGGGTATATTCTCCCGGTGTTCGATAGAAATGACTGAGCTGATCGAAGCTGAAGACGTGATCGTTGGGATCATGTGCCTTTCTCGGGGCATTGGAAAATTCTTTCTCCGGCGGTTGAAAAGCCGCTGACCCGGCGTGCAAATCCTGTCGCAGAACGTCGCACGAAAGCGCCTTGTTTGGGTCCGCCTCGAAGACCATTTTTTCCTGACCAGGATGTGTGTGCGGCGATTCGGCTGAAGAGGCAACCAGTAACGCGCCAGTTAAAGCGATGCCTGCGAGCGAGAAGTCCATCTGAGTCTCCCAGTCCACGCGCAGTAAGCGCCCTTTGGATAGCAGAGTCAAAGGCATGGATTCCCCAATGACAATCCATGCCGGTTCTGACGGCCGCCTTCGACCGATAGCGGACACATGCGGTCCCCCTCCCCGTTCCGGGGAGGATCGGCGAACGTCCGCTCTCCACCCTATTGTGTTGAAAAACTCCGGAGACGCATCTCGCCCAAGCCGCCTGCGTAAGAAACATATCGAGCGAGGCCGGGCAGTGATCTAAAATTATACGGCGACTGGGAATGATGTAATATTTTCACTCGCTCAGATGTGTCCAAAGCCAATGACAGAGTTTTTCAACACAATACACCCCCAAGCGGCCTGAGACCGATCGGCAAAAACCGCTGTCCTACTTTATCGCGCCGTGCCAGCCTCCGGCCCGCTCTTTGAAAGCGTCGGCTTCCGCAAACGGCTGTTAAAGCGACAAAGGAGGCAGTTTCGCAGCGCACAACGCTATATTTTGTCGCTTTATTGGCCTGCCTTGAGTGCAGCGAAGGCAAGCCTTAAAGCCAAAAAAGACACAAAATCTGCGCGTGCATGCCGGGCTTTTGTGGCTTTAAGCCCGAAGCCCGCTCTCCTTTTGCTCAGCCTAGGTTCAGCGTCTGCGGCCTATGTCCCGCCATCAAACGGTCCATATGGCGGATTGCGCTGGACCATCGGGCGTTTCCGCTGATACGGAGCGTCCGGACTTTCTCGAATAGGGTAAAGATGACCAAATTTTCGACCATGACCGGCCTGATCGCGCTGGCTGCCGTTGGCGTGACGCCGGTGCTGGCCCAGACCGTTGCAGACAGTGACGTTCCGACGACCAGCCTCAACATCCCGGGCAATGTGCGGCTTTTCGGCGAGGCAAAGCCGAACGTCTATCGCCCCTCCGCCACCGTGAACGGCGAGATCATCACCGCGACCGATATCGAGCAGCGCATGGCGTTGATCCGCATCGCCAACAACAATGTCGAGCTGCCGCCCGAGGAAATCCAACGGCTGCGCAGCCAGGTGTTCAGCAACCTGATCGACGAAAAACTGCAGATCCAGGAAGCCAAGGCGGCCGAGATCACGATCGACGAGAATGTCGTCAACGATCAGTTCGCCCGCCTCGCCACGCGGTTCAAGCAGACGCCTGACCAGTTTTCGACCTATCTCACGTCGAAAGGTTCATCGGCGGCGGCGGTGAAGCAGCAGATCCGCGGCGAATTCGCTTGGGACCGCCTGCTGTCGCGCAATATTCAGTCGACGACCAACGTGTCGACCGAAGAGGTCAAGATCGTTGCCGATCAGATGACCGGGACCAAGGGGCAGGACGAGTTCCACCTGGGCGAAATCTATCTGTCGTCGACACCTGAAACCGCCGCTGCGGTGACCGAGAATGCCAAGAAGATCATTCAGGCGTTGCAGGCGGGCGGCAGCTTTGCCGCCTATGCGCGCCAGTTTTCGGAAGCATCGACCGCCGTCGTCGGCGGCGACCTCGGTTGGGTAAAGGGTGGGCAACTGCCCGGATCGATGGGCGAAGCGGCAACGCAGATGCAGCCCGGCCAGCTCGTCGGCCCGATCGAGGTGCCGGGCGGCATCTCGATCATGCTGATGATCGACCGGCGCCAGGTGCTGACCGCCGACCCGCGCGACGCGATCCTCAGCCTCAAGCAGATTTCGCTCGATTTCCCGGCGGGCACCACGCCCGCAAAGGCTTCCGAACTGGCGGGCCAGTTTGCCGAAAAGACGCGCGGCATCGCCGGTTGCGGTGCGGCCGACGCCGTGGCGCAGAGCCTGGGCGCAACCGTCGTGTCGCGCGACAATATCGAGATGCGCGCGCTGCCGGCGCCGCTGCAAGCGACGCTGACCAGCCTGCAGATCGGCCAGACGACGCAGCCCTTTGGCGCTGCGAACGAAGGCGTCAGTGTCCTCGTGCTCTGCGGCCGCGACATGCCGCAGACCGCGACCGCCCCGGATCTCGAGCAGATCGAAAAGAAACTGCTGGATGACAAGGTCAACAAGCGGGCCCAGCGCTATCTGCGCGACCTGCGCCGGGATGCCGTGATCGAATATAGCTGATCTAATGTCCGACACCAGCAATCGACAGCCGATCGCGGTTACCATGGGTGACCCGGCCGGCGTCGGCCCCGAAGTAACGGCCCGCGCTTGGGCCGCGCGCCGCGAAAACAACCTGCCTCCCTTTGTCGCCATCGGCGATGCGGCGGCGATCTCCGCCGTCTGGGGCGGCCCGATCGCACGCGTCGGCGACATGGACGAGGTGGTGCGGACCTTTGGCGACGCCCTGCCCGTCTGGCATCTCGAGGACAGCGGCCCGCTGACCCCGGGCGTGCCGACCCCGGCGGGGGCGACCTGTGCGCTCCATGCGCTCGAGACCGGTATCGGGCTGACCCGCAACCAGGCGAGTTCGGCGCTCGTTACGGGTTCGGTCTCAAAATATGCGCTCCACGGGATCGGCTATACGCACCCCGGACAGACCGAATTCATCGCCGAACGATGCGGCGTCACCGCGACCAATGCCGTGATGATGCTGGCGGGTCCAAGCCTGCGCGTCGTGCCGCTGACCGTCCACATCCCGCTGTCCGAAGTGCCCGACCGGCTGACCGTCGAGTTGATCGTCGCCAAGGCGCGGATCGTCGCGCGCGGGCTTCGCCGCGATTTCGGAATCGACACGCCACGCATCGCGCTCGCCGGCCTCAACCCGCACGCGGGCGAGAGCGGGCAGTTGGGCAGCGAAGAAGAGCGTATCATGGCGCCCGCGGTCGCGCAGCTGGCCGAGGAAGGGATCATCGTCGACGGCCCGCTCGCCGCCGACGGGCTGTTCGCGCCCGCGGTTCGCGCACGGTATGACGCGCTGCTCTGCGCCTATCACGATCAGGCGCTGACCCCGTTCAAGGCGCTGCATTTCCACGACGGCGTCAACCTGACGCTCGGTCTGCCGATCATCCGCACCTCGCCCGACCATGGCACCGCATTCAATATCGCGGGCACCGGCACCGTCGATCCGGGGCCGACGATCGCGGCGATCGCGATGGCCGCCCAGCTCGCTGCCGCGCGCGAGCGCAGCTACGCGCCGGCGAAGTGACAGTCGAGCCTCAGGTTCCGTTACCGCCGCTGCGCGAGACGGTGCGCACGCACGGCCTGCAGGCAAGCAAGGCGCTGGGGCAGAATTTCCTGTTCGACGAGCAATTGCTCGATCGCATCGCGGCGATCCCCGGCGATCTGGACGGCGCCACGGTATTCGAGGTCGGCCCCGGTCCCGGCGGTCTGACGCGCGCGCTGCTGCGTGCCGGGGCGAAAGTGATCGCGGTCGAGCGCGACGACCGCTGCCTGCCGCTGCTCGCCGAGCTCGGCGAAGCCTTTCCGGGGCAGCTGACGGTGATCGCCGACGACGCGATGGCAGTCGATGTCGATGCGCTGACCGGCTGCGTGCCCTATCATATCGTCGCGAACCTACCCTATAATGTCGGCACCGCGCTGTTCACGCGCTGGCTCGAGCCCGCGGCCTGGCCGCCGCGCTGGCTGTCGCTGACGCTGATGTTCCAGCTCGAGGTCGCCGAGCGTATCGTCGCGCCGGTCGGAGCGGACGCTTATGGACGGCTGGCGGTGCTCGCGCAGTGGCGCTCGACCGCGAAGATCGCGATGAAAGTCCACCGCTCGGCCTTCACGCCGCCGCCGAAGGTGATGTCGGCGATCGTCCATGTGACGCCGGCGCAGCAGCCCGAGGGCGTCGCGCCGAAACTGCTGTCGAAACTCACCGAAAAGGGCTTTGGCCAGCGGCGCAAGATGCTGCGGCAGAGTTTGAAGGGCGTCGAGGGCGCGGTTGCCGCGGCCGAAGCGCTCGGGATCGAGCCGACGCGGCGCGCGGAGACGGTCAGCGTCGCCGAATGGGTGGCACTGGCGCGCGCACTGGGCGCCTAGCCCGCCACTAGTCTACAATCAATTCTTGTTGCTGGTCGTCCCGACGGTGGCGACAACCGGCTTCGGCACCAGCACTTCGGCAGCGACGACGCGCTTTGATGCGCTCGACGCGATCGTCTTTTCGAGCGCGGCGACCTGCGGGCATTTGTCGCTGCATACGCGCTGCGCCTCGGCGAGCTTTTCGCGCGCGAGTTCGAGCGCGCCCTTGTCGGCGAGCGCCTCGCCCTGCCCGGTCAATGCGACGATGTCGTTGGGTTCGAGGACAAGCGCCTCACGATACAGGCCGATCGCCTTGCCCGGCAGCCCCTGCGCGCGTGCGACCTGTGCCAGCGCGATGATCGCCGAGCGGTTGCGCGGGTCGGCGGCGAGCGCCGATTCGTAGAAACCGATGGCGGCGTCGAGATCGCCGGCGTCCTGCGCCTTTTGCCCGTCGTGCTGGAGCGCGATAGAGCGCGGGAAGATGTCGTTATCGGCGCGTTGCGCATCGGACGCTGTGGGCAGGCTGGCGAGGATCACACCCGCAGTTAGAGCCAAAAAGCCGACGCGCATCGCATTCTCCCATCGCTTCATTACAGGCGATGCTAACATGGCGCCGTCAGTCGTGCGAGAAAAAATCCGTCGCAGCCGTCATGGCCCGGAGTCATCAGATAGCCCGCCCCCGCCGCGCGTCCGACCCCATCGGGAAGATAGCCGTCGTCGGCCGTCCAGCCGGGATGCCGGTTCAGAAAATCGTCCACCTGTGCCCGCCCCTCGCGCGTGATGATCGAGCAGACAGCATAGAGAAGTTTGCCACCCGGCGCTACAAGATCGGCACCGATGTCCATCAGTTTCGCCTGTTCGGCGACATGACGGTCGAGCCGCACGGGGGTCGAGCGCCAGCGCAGCTCGGGGCTGCGCCGCCAGGTGCCGCTGCCCGAACAGGGCGCGTCGACGATGACGCGATCGGCCTTGCCCATCCGGTCGGCGAGCATCGCGCGTTCCTGCCCCGGATTGAGCAGCAAAGTTTCGATCGCCGTTGCCCCGGCGCGGTGCGCGCGCGGCGGCAATTGCTGAAGCCGCGCGCGATTGGTATCGCAGGCGAGGATCGCCGCTTGGTCGCCCGCCGCCGAAGCGATCGCGAGCGTCTTGCCGCCGGCGCCGGCACACAGATCGATGATCACCTGCCCGGCTTGAGCGTCAAGCGCGGCGGCGGCAAATTGGCTCGCGGCATCCTGCACCTCGAACTGACCCTCGGCGTAGGAAGTGTGCTGGACCGCCGCCGTTTCGCCGGGCAGGCGCCAGCCATCGGCAAGGCCGGAAATCGCTTCGCCGTTCGGAAAGATCAGCGCGAGTTCGTCACGGCTGGAGCGCAGCCGGTTGGCACGCAGGTCGAGCGGTGCGCGCGCCAGCATCGCCTCGCGCTCCGCCTTGCCCACGAGCGGATCGAAGAGTTTCATCAGCGCGGTGGTGGCGATCCCGGTTTCGGCGCGCGGTTCGTCCGCCGAAATGGCAGCCGGGCCATAGGGTGCGCCATCGAACAGCGCGGCGAGTTCGGGGTCGGCATCGGCAAGCGCAAGCATTGCGGCGCGGCCTGTAGCCGGCACCGACCGCACGCTGCGGACCGCATCATAGACATGGTTGCGAATTGCGCGGCGGTCCTTCGATCCGGCATAACGGCGCGCGCGCATCGCCTCGGCAAAGATCGCGTCGGCGGGCGCTCCGCCATCTCGCGCGGAGGTGGCAATGGCATCGAGGATTTCGATAGCGGTCTGGACGCGCGCAGCCGGGGTCATAAGTTCAACCTTTCTTCCCCGTCATTGCGAGGAGCGAAGCGACGAAGCCATCCAGTGCGGCGCTATCCACCCTGGATTGTTTCAATGCGTTCGCAATGACGACGGGGCAGATTACCCCGCCGGATAGTTCGGTGCTTCGCGCGTGATCGCGACGTCGTGGACGTGGCTTTCGCGCAGGCCCGCGTTGGTGATGCGAACGAATTTGGCGCGCTCACGGAAGTCCTTGAGCGTGCGGCTGCCGGTATAGCCCATCGCCGCCTTCACGCCGCCGACCATCTGGTGGATCACGTCCTTCGCCGGGCCCTTGAACGGAACCTGGCCCTCGATGCCTTCGGGGACCAGCTTCATCTGGTCCTTGATGTCCTGTTGGAAATAACGGTCGGCCGAGCCGCGCGCCATCGCGCCGACGCTGCCCATGCCGCGATAGCTTTTGTAGGTGCGCCCCTGATAGAGGAAGGTTTCGCCCGGCGCCTCTGCCGTCCCCGCGAGCATCGAGCCGACCATCACGCTCGACGCGCCCGCCGCCAGCGCCTTGGCGATGTCGCCCGAGGTACGCAGACCGCCGTCGGCGATCACCGGCACGCCGAGTTTCGACGCCGCTTCGACGCTGTCGAGGATCGCGGTCAGCTGCGGCACGCCGACCCCCGCGACGATGCGCGTGGTGCAGATCGAGCCCGGACCGATACCGACCTTCACCCCGTCGGCGCCCGCGTCGATCAATGCCTTGGTCGCGTCACCCGTGGCGACATTGCCCGCGAGCACCTGGACGCGGTTCGACAATTTCTTGATCCGCGCGACGGTCTCGCCGACGCCCTTGCTGTGGCCGTGCGCGGTGTCGACGACGATCAGGTCGCACTCGGCCTCCAGCAGCGCCTCGGCGCGTTCGATGCCGCTGTCGCCGGTGTTCGTCGCCGCGGCGACGCGCAGGCGGCCGCTCGCGTCCTTCGTCGCGTCCGGAAAATTCACCGCCTTTTCCATATCCTTAACGGTGATCAGGCCGATGCAATGATACTCATCGTCGACGACGAGCAGCTTTTCGATGCGGCGCTGGTGCAGCAGCTTGCGCGCCTCATCCTGTCCGACCCCGGCGCGAACGGTCGCGAGATTTTCGGCGGTCATCAGTTCGCGCACCGGCTGGCCGGGGTTGTCGGCGAAGCGCACGTCACGGTGGGTGAGGATGCCGACGAGCTTGCCGCCGGTTTCGACGACGGGGATGCCCGAAATCCGGTGCTGGTCCATCAGCGCGATCGCATAGGAGAGCGGCGCGTCGGGGGTGATCGTGATCGGGTTGACGATCATGCCGCTTTCGAAGCGCTTGACCTGGCGCACCGCGGCGGCCTGTTCCTCGATCGTCAGGTTGCGGTGGAGGACGCCGATGCCGCCGATCTGCGCCATCAGGATCGCCATGTCGGCCTCGGTCACCGTATCCATCGCCGAGGAGAGGATCGGGATGTTGAGGCTGATTTCGCTGGTGAGCTGGGTCGACAGATTGGCGTCCGACGGCAGGATGTCCGACGCGCCGGGCACCAGCAGCACATCGTCGAAGGTCAGGCCGGTGATGATTTCCATGGGTGCCACTTTCTGGTGCGGGCGGCGCCTGTCCCGGTTTTCCGGCGGCACACGCGATTCGTTTGGTGGCGGCCCATGTAACCAGTCGCGCGCGGGCGCGCCAGTGGGTGACGAACGATTATTTCGCGTGGCGCGCGATCATTGGCGGGAGCATGGGAACGGGAGCCAACAGCCACCAAAATGTAACCGGTTGCATTACCTCGGACCGCTCGTTAGACCGCTGCGCATAACATAGTTTCGGCGAAGAGGATATTCCGGATGAACGTGCCCAGCCAGGCGGCCACCCATGGCGGTGGTCGCTCGAATGCCATGGCGGCCTTTGCCGCGGTGACCGTGCTCTTCTTCGCCTGGGGCTTCATCACGTCGCTGATCGATCCGCTCGTCGCCGCGGTGAAGGGCATCTTCACGCTGAGCGACGCCGAGGCGCAGCTGTCGGCCTCGGCCTTCTTCATCGCCTATGGCCTGATGTCCTTTCCCGCCGCCGCGTTGATCGCGCGTTTCCATTCGGTGCCGTCGATCCTGACCGCGCTATCGACAATGGTCGTCGGCTGCCTCGTCATGCTCGCCGCGGCGAACCTCGCAATTTATCCGCTCGTCCTCGCGGGGCTTTTCATTCTCGCGAGCGGCATCACCATCCTGCAGGTCGCGGCGAACCCGCTCGCGGCGGCGCTGGGCGATCCGAAACGCAGCCATTTCCGCCTGACCTTCAGCCAGACGTTCAACAGCTTCGGCACCTTCCTCGGCCCGTTGATCGGCGCGCACCTGTTCCTGGAGGGCGTCGAGGTCAAGGAAGGCACGGTGGTCACCGAGGCGGTGCGCGCGCAGGCCCTCGCCGGGATCGATTCGGCCTATTTCTGGATCTGCGGCCTGATCATCGCGCTCCTGCTGTTCTTCTGGGTCAGCCGGCGGATCGTCAACGAAGCGGTGCCGCCCGCACCGATCGGCGAGCGCGCCGGAATGGGCGAGCTGATCCGCGAAGCATTTTCGTCGCGATGGGCGCTGCTCGGCGGCCTCGCGATCTTCCTCTATGTCGGCGCCGAGGTCGCGATCGGCACGCAGATGGCGCTGTTCCTCAACAGCGATGCGATCTGGGGACAGTCGGACGCCGCCTTCGGCACCTTCGGCTGGATCATGGGCAATGACGGCGTTCCCGGCGTTTCGCTGCAGGAAGCGGGCAAGGCCGTCGCGCTTTACTGGGGCGGCGCGATGGTCGGCCGCGCGATCGGATCGGTGCTGCTCGCACGCTTCTCGGCGTCGAAGATGCTTGTGGCGTTTACCGCCATCGCCGCGCTGCTCTGCCTCTATATCGTCCTTGTCGGCGGCGTGACGGCGGGCTTCGTCGTGCTGTCGATCGGCCTTTTCAATTCGATCATGTTCCCGGTGATCTTCACCCTGACGCTCGAACGCTCGACGGCGCGCGCCGAGGCGACGTCGGGACTGCTCTGCACCGCGATCGTCGGCGGCGCTGTGATCCCCTATTTCATCGGGCTGCTGTCGGGCGCGGTCGGCTATACCGCCGCATTGATCCTACCCGCCGCCTGCTATGTCGCGCTGTGCGTCTTCGCCATCGCCGCCGGACGGGCCCCGGCCCGCCAGGCGAGCGCGGGCGTGACCGTTCACTGAGGACTGGAGAGCGAGGGGGGCATGGCCGGACTGTCGATCCACGACGCGCGCAAGAGCTTCGGCACCACCGAGGTGCTGAAAGGCGTCTCGATCGACGTCGCCGACGGCGAATTCACCGTGATCGTCGGCCCGTCGGGGTGCGGGAAATCGACACTGTTGCGGGCCGTTGCAGGACTGGAGGAATTGACCGGCGGCAGCATCGTCATCGGCGAGCGCGACGTGACCAGCCTGCCGCCGTCGGAGCGCGGCATCGCGATGGTGTTCCAATCCTATGCGCTTTACCCGCATTTGACGGTGCGCGAGAATATTGCGTTCGGGCTGAAGATCGCGAAGGCATCGAAGGCCGAAATCGACGACGCGGTGAGCCGCGCGGCGGAGATTTTGAACATCGAGGCGCTGCTCGATCGCAAGCCCGCCGCGCTGTCGGGCGGGCAGCGCCAGCGCGTCGCGATCGGGCGCGCCATCGTGCGCCAGCCGCAGATTTTCCTGTTCGACGAGCCGCTGTCGAACCTCGACGCCGATTTGCGCGTCCGGATGCGCTACGAATTCGCCAGCCTGCACCGCCAGCTTGGCACCACGACGCTCTATGTCACGCACGACCAGGTCGAGGCGATGACGCTCGCCGACCGGATCATCGTGCTGCGCGACGGACGGATCGAGCAGGTCGGTACGCCGCGCGAATTGTATGAGCGGCCGGCAAACATCTTCGTCGCGCAATTCCTCGGCACGCCGCGGATGAACATCCTGCCCGCGACCATCGCCGCCGATGGTCGCGCGGCGCTGGAAGACGGGCGCAGCATCGCCCTGCCCCCGCTCGCGGCGGCGCTGACGGCCGGAACACCGCTCTCGATCGGCATCCGGCCCGAGGACATCGTCATCGGCGATGCGCCGGACGCGCTGCCCTTCACGATCCGCTTTGTCGAACGGCTTGGCGGGCTCGCCACGCTGCATCTGAGCGGACGCGAAGGCGGCGAGCCGATCGCGTGCCAGCTTCGCGACGATGGCAGCCTCGACGAAGGCGGCACGGTCTTTGCCTCGCTGCCGCTCGCGCATCTGCATCTGTTCGGTGCCGACGGTCAGGCGCTCCCGACGGCGGGCGAATGACCTTGCATTTTGCCCGTGTAACCGGTTACGCTGCGGAGATTTCCGCGCCCGGCATGGATAAAAAAACAGAGTCGCATCAGCGGCTTGGCGCCATTTGAGGGAAAGGGGCCCGACGGCATGGCTACATTAAGGGACGTCGCCCGTGAAGCGGGGGTTTCGGTGGCGACGGCATCGCGGGCGATCAACGGGCTCGGCAATGTCACTGCACCGACAAAGGCTGCGGTAATGGCGGCGGTGAAGAAACTGAATTTCGTGCCCCACAGCGGCGCGCGCAGCCTGACGCGGCGCAAGACCGACACCGTCGGCGTCATCCTGCCCGACCTGTTCGGCGAATTCTTCTCCGAAATCATCCGCGGCATCGACCTGGTTGCGCATGAATCGGGCATGCACCTGCTGCTCGGCAACATGCACGGCAGCACGCACGAGACCGCCGCCGCGATTGCCGCGATGCGTGGGCGCGTCGACGGACTGCTCGTGATGCCGCCCGACTTGAAGCCCGAATTGCTGTCAGATTATCTCGACCCGGCGCTCCCGACGGTGCTGCTCAATTACGACGCGGGTTCGCTCGACCTGCCCTTTGTGGCGGTCGACAATTATCAGGGGGCCTATGCGATGACCGAGGCGCTGCTCGCGCGCGGCATGCGGCAGATCGTCCATATCGCGGGGCCGAAGCATAACCGCGACGCGCGCGACCGCCAGCGCGGCTTCGTCGATGCGATGACGCGCATCGCCAAGATTTCGAACCCCGCGATCCTGCCCGGCGATTTTTCGGAAGAGAGCGGCGCGCAGGCCGGCCGGTTGCTGGTGCAGGGGCAATTGCCCGCCGACGCCGTCTTCGCCGCGAACGACCAGATGGCGGTCGGACTGATGGCGGAGCTTGCCAATGCGGGCATGTCGGTTCCCGGCGACGTGCTGGTGGCGGGGTTCGACGACATCCCGCTCGCGCGCCACCTCAATCCGTCGCTGACGACGATGCAGGTCAAGATCGATCGGCTAGGGTCGACCGCGATGATGATGTTGCTGCGCATCCTTCGCGGCGAAACGCTGGGCGGCGCGAGCGCGACGATCCTGACCCCGACGCTGGTGGCGCGCGGCACGACCGGCTCGCTACCTTGACCACGCATGCTCTCCATTCCTCTGCGCCCCCCTGCGAAGGCAGGGGCCCATCTCCTGCGGTTTCGATACCCAGCAAACAGCACTGGAAGAATGATGGCGCAGGAGATGGGCCCCTGCCTTCGCAGGGGCACGGAGGTGTTTATCGGGTAACGCGTCGCCAGATGATGGGCGCAATCGCGGCGCTGCCCGTGCTCGGAGCGTGCGGCGCGCGCGGCGATGCCGCGCTGACCGTCTGGGCGATGGGCAATGAGGCCGCGAGCCTGCCCGAACTGCTGAAAACGATCGACTGGCCGGCGGAGGCACCGCCGATCACCGTCCAGCCGCTGCCCTGGACCGCCGCACACGAAAAATTGCTCACCGGCTTCGCGGGCGGGTCGCTGCCCACGTTGAGCCAGGTCGGCAACAGCTGGATCGCCGAACTCGCCGCGATCGGTGCGATCGCGCCCGTCCCCGATCGCGCGCTGGGGCTGCTCGACGATCAGTTTGGCGCGGTGGTCGAAACCAACCGGATCGCGGGCCTCGCGTGGGCGATCCCCTGGTATGTCGACACGCGGCTGCAATTTTATCGCAAGGACCTGTTCGCGCGCGCCGGATATGATGCGCCGCCGGCCGACTGGGCCGGATGGAAGACCGCGCTGCACAAGGTGAAGCGGCAGGCCGGCGCGGGCAATTACGCGCTGCTCTATCCGCTCAACGAATATGAACAGCTGACGACGCTCGCGCTGTCGGCGGGCGCGCGGATGCTGCGCGACGACGGCGCGCGCGGCGCCTTTTCGGACCCCGCGTTCAAGGCCGCGCTCGCCTTCTACAAATCCTTGTTCGACGAGGGGCTGGCGCCGCTGGCGTCGTCGGCCCAGATTTCGAACATATGGGACGAATTTGCGAAGGGCTATTTCGGCCTGTTCCTGTCGGGCCCGTGGACGATCGGCGACCTGAAGACCCGGCTCGCCCCTGCGATGCAGGACAATTGGGCGACCGCTCCCAACCCCGGCCCCGACGGCATCGGATCGGCGGCCCCCGGCGGGTCGAGCCTCGTCGTGTTCGCTGGGAACGATCAAAGCGATGCGGCGTGGGATCTGGTATCGCGGCTGATGGCGCCTGCCGCGCAGCTCAAGTTCCAGCAACTCACCGGCGACCTTCCCGCGCGGCGGTCGGTCTGGGCGAAAGCGGGGCTTGCGGACGATCCGATCGTCGCCCCCTTCGGGGTCCAACTCGACCATGCGACCCCGCTGCCCAAGGTGCCCGAGTGGGAACGCATCGTCACCGAAATGCAGATCGTCGCCGAACGCATGGTGCGCGGCCAGTACAGCATCGACGAAGCCGCGAAGGAGATGGACCTCCGCGCCGACCGCCTGCTCGAAAAGCGGCGCTGGATGCTGGAGAAAGGGCGAGCGCTATGAGCGCCGCCGGGCGAGCGGGCGAAGCGCGTGCGGGCTGGGCGATGTCGTCGCCCGCGCTCGCCGCGATCACTCTCTTCTTCGTCCTGCCGGCGATCGCGTCGCTGCTCCTGAGCTTGACCGATTTCGACATTTATGCGCTCGCCGACATCGGCAATCTGCGCTTCGTCGGCTTCCAGAATTACGAAAGACTGATCGGTAACCCGCTGTTTTGGAAAGCGGTGACGAACACCCTGCTGTTCGTCGGCTTCGGCGTGCCCTTCATCGTCGCGCTGTCGCTGTTCGCGGCGATGCTGGTCAATTCGCGCTGGCTCAAATGGCGGCCCGTGTGGCGCGTCGCGCTGTTCGCGCCCTATGTGACGACGCTCGTCGCGACCGCGGTGGTGTGGCGCTATCTGCTCCACACGCGTTATGGCCTCGTCAATTATCTGCTGTCGCTGTTCGGCATCGCGCCGATCGACTGGCTGGGCGATCCGCACGCGTCGCTGCCCGCGATCCTGATCTTCGTGGGGTGGAAGACCTTCGGTTATAATATGATCATCTTCCTCGCGGCGCTGCAAACGGTGCCGCGCGAGCTCGACGAGGCGGCGCGGATCGATGGCGCGGGCGGGTTCACGCGCCTCCGCCACGTCACCCTGCCCGCGATCGCCCCGACCGTACTGCTGGTGTCGGTGCTGACCGTCGCGGGGATGTTCCAGCTGTTCGCCGAACCCTATGTGATGACACAGGGCGGCCCCGCCCAGTCGACCGTCACCATCCTCTATTTCATGTATGAGGAGGGGTTCAAATGGTGGAACCTCGGGTCGGGCGCGGCGGTCGCCTTCCTGCTGTTCCTCTGCATCCTTGCGGTAACGTTGGTGCAGTTGCGGCTAGCAAAGCGCGGCGGCGCGATATGAGCCTGCGCCGCTGGTCCGTGACCCTGCTCGCCGCGATCGCCGCGCTGCTGACGATCGCGCCCTTGCTCTGGATGCTCTCGGTCAGCTTCATGGCGCGCGGCGAGGCGTCCGGGTTCCCGCCGCCCTTGCTGCCGGGCGACCCCAGCCTCGACAATTACCGCATGTTGTTCGGCACCTTCGGCATCGGCCGTTTCCTGCTCAACAGCCTGCTGATCTCGACCCTCGCGACCGCGCTCGCGCTGCTCTTCACCATCCCCGCGGGCTATGCCTTCGCCAAACTGCGCTTCAAGGGCCGCGACGCGACCTTTCGCCTGCTCGTCGCGGCGCTCGTCGTGCCGGGGCAGATCGGGATGCTGCCGCTCTTCCTCGAACTCAAGGCAATGGGGCTGGTCAACAGCTATGCCGGCGCGCTGGTGCCGTGGCTCGCGGGCATCTTTGGCATCTTCCTCGTCCGCCAATATTGCCTGTCGATCCCCGACGAGATGCTTGAGGCGGCGCGCATCGACGGCGCGAGCGAGGGGCAGATTTTGCGCCGCATCGTGCTGCCGATCCTGACCCCGATCATCGTCACGCTCGCGCTGTTCGTCTTTCTCGGCAGCTGGAACGATTTCATGTGGCCGCTGATCATCCTCGCCGACCAGAATCTCTATACGCTGCCCGTCGCGCTCGCCGCGATGAGCCGCCAGCACGTGCAGGACAGTGAGTTGATGATGGCGGGCGCGGTCGTCACCACCCTGCCCGTGCTCATCCTCTTCCTCGCGCTCCAGCGATTTTACCTGAGCGGCCTTCTGACCGGGAGCGTCAAGGGATGAAACAAGTGTCTTCAAATTCACCAGTTCCGTTAGCCCTGAGCCTGTCGAAGGGCCGTTCTTGGCTTCAAGCGTTCCGAAGAAAGAGCGGTCCTTCGACAAGCTCAGCACGAACGGGGTTGGGTTTGGGCCTCGCGGCGCTTGCGCTGTCCCTCGCCTCCCCCGCCCTGACGCGGACGACAGATGGCCAGACCGCCCAGCCCGCGATCGAGGCAGGTAATTATCCGTACCAGCTCTTTCTCCCGCGCGGCTACTCGGGTGACGAAGCAAAACGCTGGCCATTCCTCATCTTCCTCCACGGCTCGGGCGAGCGCGGCAACGATGTCGCGAAGGTCAAGGTTCACGGCCCGCCGAAGATCGCCGAGCGCGATCCGGCCTTCCCTTTCCTCACCGTGTCGCCGTTGCTCGGCACCGATCAGGATTGGGACATCGACAAGCTCGACCGGCTGGTCGACCATATCGCCAAGACGTATCGCGTCGACCCCGCACGCGTGTACCTGACCGGCCTCAGCCGTGGCGGCCATGCGAGCTGGCGCTGGGCGATTGCCGAACCCAAGCGGTTCGCGGCGGTCGCGGCCGTCGCTGGGCGCGGCAATCCGGGCGAGGCGTGCCGTCTGATGGACTTGCCCGTCTGGGCCTTCCACGGCGACCGCGACGATGTCGTGATCCCCGAGGGCAGCTTCGCGATGGCGCGCGCGATCCGCGCCTGCGGCGGCCGCAAGGTTCGCCTGACCATCTATCCCGACCTCGGCCACAACGCCTGGGACCCCGCCTACGACGACCCGGCGCTCTACGCCTGGTTGCTCGAACAAAAGCTCCCCTCCCCAACGATCACCAACAAGGACAAAAAATGAGCAAGAGTGTCTTCCCCGACGATTTCCTGTGGGGCGCGGCGACCGCCGCCTATCAGATCGAAGGATCGCCGCTCGCCGATGGCGCGGGCGCGAGTATCTGGCAGCGGTTCAGCCACGATCCGCGGCTGATGGCGGTCAAGGGCGACACCGGCGACGTCGCGTGCGACCATTATAACCGCATGCCCGCCGACGTCGCGCTGATGAAGGAACTGGGGCTGAAAGCCTATCGCTTCAGCGTCAACTGGGGCCGCGTGCTGCCCGAGGGCATCGGCCGCGTGAACGAGCCGGGGCTGGATTTCTATGAGCGGCTGGTCGACGAATTGCTGAAGAACGATATCGAACCTTTGCTGACGCTGCACCATTGGGACCTGCCCGTCGCGCTCGACGACAAGGGCGGCTGGCTTAACCGCGATATCGCCGGCTGGTTCGCCGACTATGGTTCGGTGATGTATCGCCGCCTCGACGGGCGCGTGAAGAAATGGGTGACGCTCAACGAACCGTGGGTGATAACCGACGGCGGCTATCTCCACGGCGCGCTCGCGCCCGGCCACCGCAATCTGTTCGAAACCCCGATCGCAAGCCACAATCTGATGCGCGCGCACGGCGCGGCGGTCGAAGCCTATCGCAGCGAAGGCGTCCACGAGATCGGCCTCGTCGTCAATATCGAGCCCAAATATCCGGCGAGCGACAGCGCCGAGGATATTGCGGCGACGGCGCGCGCGCACGCTTACATGAACCGCCAATATCTCGACCCGGCGCTGAAAGGCTCCTACCCCGCCGAACTCGCCGAGGTGTTCGGCGAGGCATGGCCCGAATGGTCCGCCGAGGACCTGAAAGCGATCAACCAGCCGGTCGATTTCATCGGCATCAACTATTACACGCGCAACGTCGTGCGGGCCGACCCGAACGAGTGGCCGGTCGGCGCCTCGCCGGTGAAGCAGATCGCGACGCACACGACGACCGATTGGGAAGTCTATCCCCCCGCACTCACCGACACGCTCGTCTGGTTCCGCGACACCTATGGCGACATCCCCGTCTATATCACCGAAAATGGCGCGGCCTTCTATGACCCGCCGACCGCCGGCCCCGACGGGATCGACGATCCGCTGCGCTGCGATTATCTGCGCACGCACATCTCGGCGATTGGCGACGCGATCAGAAAGGGCGTCGATGTGCGCGGCTATATGGCCTGGTCGCTGCTCGACAATCTTGAATGGTCGCTCGGCTTTTCGAAGCGCTTCGGCATCGTCCATGTCGATTATGAAACGCAGGTCCGCACGCCGAAGCGCAGCGCGCGTTTCTACAGCAGCGTCATCGCCGCGAATGGAGCGAACCTCGGATGAAAAAAATGCTGATCCTCGCCGCCGCGGCGCTGCTCCCGCTGCCCGTCGCCGCGAAAGAGCGCGCCGATCATTATGAGGCGATGACCTATAATATCCGGCTCGATGTCGCTTCGGACGGCGACAATGCTTGGCCGCACCGGCGAAGCGCGCTGATCGCACTCGTCGCCTATCAGGCGCCCGATTTCGTCGGCATGCAGGAGGTTCTGCAGCACCAGAAACAGGCGGTCGAGGCCGATCTGCCCGGCTATCAATTCGTCGGCGTCGCGCGCGATGATGGCAAGGAAAAGGGCGAATATTCGCCGCTTGGTTTCCGCCGCGACCGCTTCGCTCTCGTCGGATCGGGGACGTTCTGGCTGTCACCGACGCCCGATACGCCGAGCAAGGGATGGGATGCCGCGCTGCCGCGGATCGCGACCTGGGCGCGGCTGCACGACCGGGGCGCAAAGCGAACGCTGCTCGTCGTGAACACCCATTTCGATCATATCGGCGAGGTCGCGCGGCAGGAAAGCGCCCGCCAGATCCGCCGTTGGATCGACGGACAGCGCAAGGCGGGCGAAACCGCCGTGCTGATGGGCGACTTCAACAGCCCCGCGACGAGCAATCCCTATGCCGCGATCGTCGAGCCCGGCAAAGGCGCGCTCAGCGACAGCCGCATAATCAGCCGCACGCCGCATTACGGCCCGCTCGGCACCTTCACCGGTTTCAAGATCGTGCAGATGGACCCGAGCCCGATCGACCATATCTTCGTCAGCGACGATGTGACGGTGCTGCGCCACGCGACGCTGACCGACCAGACCGGCGGCAAGCTGCCGTCGGATCATTATCCGGTGGTCGCGGATTTGTGCATCGGCAAGGGCTGCTAAGCACACCCTATTCGTCATCCCGGCGGAGGCAAGGATGACGGGATGGGTTATTTCGCCGGGGTCTGATCCAGCCAGCCGCCGGTGAAACCAATGCGCTGGAGCCCGCGGACGATATGCGGGTTCCCCCGCATCACCTTCCACACAAAGCCGCTGCGATGGTTTTCCATCATCGCAAGGATCGGTCCCTGGTCGATGCCGAGATAGTCGTTGGCGACCCAGCCATCGACCGGATCGACCGCGCCGCTGCGCATATTCGGATCGGCAAAGGTGAAACTGGGATTGAACGCGTCCTTGAAGCCGTAGCGCGTGTAAAGCCGCGCGCCATATTGCGTGCGCATCGCCATCAGCGCGGGAATTGCCACCTCGGGCGCGAAGGCGACCGAGCCGCCCGCTGCGGTCGGGACGACCGTCCCATCGTCGACGACGCGGATCGCGCTGACGCCGCGCGCCATATAGCCGTTGAAGAAGCGCGGCGTTCCGCCGACGCTATATTTGTCCTTCGAATATCCCGGGCCATCGGACGCGGTCCAGCCCCAGATATAGGCGCTGTAGCCCGTCCATTTGTTCGGATTGTCGGCGCCATAGGCGCGCTGCGCCAGTGTCGCGCGGCGGCTGTTCTCGAAATAGTCGGTGCCCTTGCCGCGCATGAAGTCGTCGCGGATGCCGCGAAAGTCGACCCAAACATGGCTATACTGATGCCCGAACAAAGGCTCGAACTGCAGATGCTCTTGTCCGTAATAGGTGCCCCAGTCCTTTTCGAGATCGGTGGCCCAGCCCTTGTCCCACGCATCCTTGCCGACGGGATGCGTCGGCGAGCCCAGCGCCAGCACATAGACGAGCATGCCCTCGTTATAGCCGACCCAGTCGTGCGTCTCGAACCCCTTCTCGGGCTTCCACCCCATCGTGATGCCGTGCGAACCCGCGAGGTTCCGCGCCTCGGTGCCCGTGTTCGTCCGCTGGACAAAGGTCCAGTCGACGCGGGTGTAGATCTTCTCGGCAAGATCGCGGATCTCGGCCTCGACCGGATCGTTGCGGTCGTAATAGCTTTGCGCGAACAGCGCGCCGCCAAGGAACAGGCTGGTATCGACGGTGGACAACTCGTTGGTCTTATAGCGCGTGCCGTCGTCGTTTTTCAGGAAATGATAGAAAAAGCCCTTGTGGCCGGTGGTGCCCGCGGCCTCCGGGCCCTGCGGCGCGGTCCAGTAGAAGCGCAGGCAATCGCGCGTCCGCAGCGCCGCTTCGGCGCGCGTCACATAGCCGCGCTCGGCGCCGATGCCATACGCGGTCAGCGCAAAGCCCGTCGCCGCGATCGACGAGAAGGGATTGCTCGGCCAGCGATCGGGCGCCAGGCACCGCTCGGTGCTCGTCGTGTCCCAGAAATAGCGGAAGGTGCGCTCGGTCAGCTCTTCGGAAAAGGCCGCCTCGGTCAGCGGCGGCAATTTCGCCGGGGGCTGTGTCGCGGCGGGGGCGACGGCCGACGGTGCCGGCGTGGCGGTGCAGGCCGCGGTCAGCGCGATCAGGGGCAGGAGCGATGCCCCGATACGAAACGACATGCGATACTCCAAAAAAGTGAGGCGCCCGGCCCGCGGGAGGGGGGTGCGAGCCGGGCGCCTGTCAGCCGGTCAGAATTGGAAGCCGGCCGATAGCTTAATCGTCCGCGGCGGACCATCAAGGCTGAGATCGTTCTGGTTGCGCAGACCGGTCGCGGCGCTGAAGCCGCCATAGTTGCGATCGTTGAACAGGTTGATGATGTCGATGCGGAAACGCAGTCGCGATTCTTCGGTGAGGAAGCGCATCGGGACATATTTGGTGATCGACAGGTCCATCTGGCGATAGCCCCAGCGATCGCCATTGCCCTCGGTCTCGATCGAGGTGACGGTGCGGGTCGGCGGCGTTCCCGCAGTATCGACGAGCGCGGCGAGATATTTGGGCGACGCAATCTGGAACTTGCCCGACAGGGTGATGCCGAGCGGAATATCGACCGTACCCGCCATCACGAATCGATGCTTGCGCACGCCGGTTGCCGAGATGAAGGGATAATTTTCGATGCCCGGGAAATCGAGCGAAAAGGTTTCGCCGAACTGCCGGTTTTCCTCGGCATCGGTGTAGGTATAGGTCGCGTCGAGGCTCCAGGGGGAGAATTCGGTGTAGCGCTTGGTCAGCTTGAAATAGGCCGTGTCGGCGCGCGTTTCGATCCCGTTGGTGCCGAGAATGATGCTGCCAAAGGGTGCCGGCGGGTTGCCAAAGGGCGCGTCGGGGCGTCCGGTCGCCGGGAAAAAACTGCCGTCGGGCCGGCGGTTGCCGAGCACATAGGCAAAGCCGTCCTTGCTTTCGACATAGCTATAGCCGACTTCGAGATCGAGCAGGTTGAACTTCCCGCGAACGCCCAGACTGAACTGGTCCGAATAGGGCGTCTTGAGATTATTCTTGATAAAGCGCAGCTCGCGCCCGGCTCCGACGGGCAGGCCCGCGATCAACGCGTCACGGCCCTCGGGCGTCAGATAGGCCGGATTCCACGCGATACAGGTCGCGCTGGGCACGCACGTATTGCGCGTATCGCCAGGGTTGTTGAAGTTGAACGTACGGCCGGCGAACAGACCCTGCGCCAGTTCCTGCTGGATGAAGTCGAACTGGGTGCGATCATAGGACCGGCCATAGCCACCGAAGATCGCGAAACGCTTTTCATCGTCGAGCGCGTAGGTGAAGCCCAGACGCGGCTGCCACGCGCCCTTGAACGCCTTTCGCTCGCTGCCCGTCGAGATATAGTCGTCGATATCGAAATTGGCGTTGCGCAGGTTCGCATACGGCGGCGTGACAGTTCCGTTTGCGGCGGTGTAGGACGCGCGGCCGGCGACAAATTCCGCGATCGCGGGATCATGCTCGTAATTGAGGAACGCGGGCGTCCGCTCATAATCCCAGCGCAGGCCGATGTTGAGCGTGAGCCGGTCGTCGATTTCCCAATCGTCCTGGGCATAGATGCCGAACTGGAAATTCTTCGACGTGATATTGGGATCGCCGTCCCCGACCGGCGCGCTGAACGTCATGCGATAGGGGATGGTGTCGTTGAACGCGCCGCCAGGGGCGTAGTTCACATTATAGTTGAAGACGGGGTTCACGCCATTTTGCGTGTTGGTGTTGAGCTCGACCCATTTCGCCTTCACGCCGACCTTGAACGTATGGCTTTCCAGGCCATTGTAAGTGAAATCGTTCGAGACCTGCCAGCCGCTCTGGCCCTTGTCCTGGAAATTGCTGCCCGCGCCGATGCGCAGAATATCACCCGTACGGGTGCCTGTCGCCGGCGGCGTATTCGGCACCGTCGCGTTGAAGACCGAGACGTTGCCGAAATTGAGCGGGCGCGGTCCCCAGGTCACATCTTCATAGGCAACCTTGAAGTCGTTGACCCACGTGTCGGCGGTATGCTCCCAGCGCGCGAGGCCGCGCCATTCCTCGACCTTCGCGATCGTGCGCGTTTCATAAGCCGCAAAGCCGCTGTTGAACTGCTCGCCGCTTTCGTCGCGATATTTAACCGAGAATTCGAACAGGTCGTTCGACGTGGGGGTGAAGTTGATCTTCCCGAAATAGAGATTCTCGTCGAACGTTTCGTTCCGCGGTCCGAATACCGACTGATATTTTTCGGGGAAATAGCTGACCGGCAATTCGAGACCCGGGGTCACGTCGCGCGGATTGATGCGGCGCTTACCTTCATAGGTCACGAAGAAATGTAAAACATCCTTGATGATCGGTCCGCCCAGCGCGCCGCCGAACTGAAAGTCCTTTGTGCGTGTCTTGGGGATATAAATCGGGAAGTTTTCGCTGGGGCGGCGATCGCGCAGGCTCTGGTTGGAGAAATCGACAAAGGCTTCGCCATGAAATTCGTTGGTGCCGGACTTTGTCACCGCGGTGATAGCAACCGAGCTGACCTGGTCATATTCCGCCTTATAGTTCGACGAAAGGACGCGGTATTCGCCGATCGCGAGCTGTGGGAACGGGTTGCCCTGGGTCGAATCCTGACCGGTGACGCCGTTCTTGAGGACATAGTCCTTTTGCCCGATGCCATCGATGAAGATGTTGACCGAACTGCTTCCCTGCGCGCCGCCCTGAAGGCGCGACTGGTCGGTGCCGTTGGTGATGAACTGCACGCCAGGCGCGAGGTCCGCAAAAGCGAGGAAATTGCGGTTGTTCTGCGGCAGCTGTTCGATCAGCCGCTGCGAGATGTTGGTGCCGACTTCGCCGCCCTCCATCGAGCGGAGGCGGCTGCCCGTCACGATGATCGCATCGTCGCCGCCTTCGGCGATATCGGGCTGCGAGAAGTCGAAATCGAGCACCGCGTTCTGCGCGACATTGAGCGCGAATTCGTCGGTCTGGCGCTTGCCCTGCGGCGTCGTCAGTTCGAGACGGTACGTGCCGACGGGCAAGGAGGAGAAGCTGTAGCCGCCGCTTGGGCTGACCTTCGAGGTCCGCGTCAGGCCGGTTTTGACGTTGACGGCGGTGACTTCGGACACGCCGCCCTCCGCCTTCACCGTGCCGCGCAGCGATGCGCCCGATACCTGGGCGTGCGCGGGCGCCGCGACCGCTACTGCGAGCGCCGCGGCGGCACTGCTCCATGCCAGCGCGGCAGCAAGCGAACGAGCGCGCGACTGGCGTGCGGAAACGGTCTGAAAATCATGCGGAAACTTCACGGCATCCTCCCTTTTAAGCGCCCCGACATTCCCCGCTTTCGCCTCATTCGCTGACCGGCTTGCCTCCGGTGCAGCGACGAATCGCGGGAAATCGCGTCGTTGTTTTTTTGATTTGTAACCGGTTTCACGATCACTGTATAGGGGGAAGCTACACAGATGGATGCAATCGGGGACCAGCCGGTTTTTGGCCGAAATTCGGCCAATCCGCGTGACAATGTACAAGCAAACCCGACTGGGAAGGACGAATCATGCCGCCGATGACGCGCAACCTCACATGCCTGACGCTGGCCACCCTGATGGTGGCAGGACAGCTCTCCCCCGCCCCGCTGATGGCAAAGCCGACGACGAGCACGAATGAAGCGGCGCCGATGGATTCCGCGGGCTGGATGCGGCCCGATCCAAAGATGGATCGCTTCATCGCCGACCTGATGGCAAAGATGACGCTCGACGAGAAAGTCGGGCAATTGTCGCTGCTGACCAGCGACTGGGATTCGACCGGTCCGACGATCCGTCAGGGCTATCAGGACGATATTCGCAAGGGCCGCATCGGGTCGATCTTCAACGCCTTTACCGCCAAATATACGCGCGAACTACAGCGACTGGCGGTCGAAGAAACGCGGCTGAAGATCCCCCTGCTCTTCGGTTACGACGTCGTCCACGGCCACCGCACCATCTTTCCCATCTCGCTGGGCGAGTCGGCAAGCTGGGACCTTAAAGCTATTGAAAAGGCAGCACGAATTTCAGCGACCGAGGCTTCGGCGGAAGGCATCCACTGGACCTTTGCACCGATGGTCGACGTCGCGCGCGACCCGCGCTGGGGCCGCATGTCTGAAGGCGCGGGCGAGGATGTCTACCTTGGCAGCAAGATCGCGGTCGCGCGCGTGCGCGGGTTTCAGGGCGACGATCTGAAGCGCGTCGACACGGTGCTCGCGACCGCCAAGCATTTCGCCGCCTATGGCGCGGCGCAGGCGGGCCGCGACTATCACACCGTCGACATCTCCGAACGCACGCTGCGTGACATCTATCTGCCGCCCTTCAAGGCGGCCGCCGACGCCGGCGCCGCAACCTTCATGACCTCGTTCAACGAATATGACGGCGTCCCGGCGTCGGGCAGCCATTATCTGCTGACCGACGTGCTGCGCAAGAAATGGGGCTTCAAGGGCTTCATCGTAACCGATTACACGTCGATCAACGAAATGGTCCCGCACGGCTATTCGCGCGACCTGAAACAGGCGGGCGAGCAAGCGATCAACGCCGGGGTCGACATGGATTTGCAGGGCGCGGTGTTCATGGATCATCTCGCCAAGTCGGTCGCCGAGGGCAAGGTCGACGTCAAACGCGTCGACGAGGCGGTGAAAGCGATCCTCGAAATGAAATATCGCCGCGGCCTGTTCGAGGACCCCTATCGTTACTCCGACGAGGCGCGCGAAAAGGCGACCATCTATCGCCCCGACTTCCTCGAGGCGGCGCGCGACGTCGCGCGCAAATCGATCGTGCTGCTGAAGAACAAGGACAATGCCCTCCCCCTCGCCGCGGCGGCGAAGTCGATCGCGGTGATCGGACCGCTCGGCAACAGCAAGGAGGATATGATCGGCAGCTGGGCCGCCGCGGGCGACCGCAAGGAGCGGCCGGTGACGCTGCTCGAAGGGATGCAGGCGCGCGCGCCCAAGGGGACCACGGTCGCCTATGCCAAGGGCGCGGGCTATCAGTTCGCCGATGCGGGCAAGCGCGATGGTTTTGCCGAGGCGATCGCGCTCGCGCAGAAATCGGACGTCATCATCGCGGCGATGGGCGAGCATTGGAACATGACCGGCGAAGCGGCGAGCCGCACCTCGCTCGACCTGCCGGGCAACCAGCAGGCTTTGCTCGAAGAGCTGAAGAAGACCGGAAAGCCGATCATCCTCGTGCTGATGAGCGGTCGCCCGAACAGCATCGAATGGGCCGACGCCAATGTCGATGCGATCCTCGAAGCCTGGTATCCGGGCACGATGGGCGGTCATGCGATCGCCGATGTTCTCTATGGCGACTATAACCCGTCGGCCAAGCTGCCGGTGACCTTTCCGCGCAACGTCGGGCAGGTGCCGATCCACTACGACATGAAAAACACCGGACGCCCGATCAAGCCCGAGGATCCGAACGCCAAATATGTCTCGCGCTATCTCGATACGCCGAACACGCCGCTTTATCCGTTCGGCTACGGGCTCAGCTATACCCGCTTCGCCTATTCGCCGGTGACGCTCGACAAGGCGAAAATCCGCCCGGGTGAGAAACTGACCGCGACCGTCACGGTGACCAATAGCGGCGCGCGCGATGGCGAGGAGGTCGTACAGCTCTATGTCCGCGACCTCGTCGGATCGGTGACGCGGCCGGTCAAAGAACTCAAGGGTTTCGAGAAGCTGATGCTCAAGAAGGGTGAGAAGCGGACGATCCGCTTCACCCTGACCGACGCCGATCTCGCCTTCACGCGGCAGGACATGAGTTGGGGCAGCGAGCCCGGCCAGTTCAAACTGTGGGTCGGACCGTCGTCGGCGCAAGGCTCCGAAGCCGCTTTCGAACTCACCGAATAGTAGCGGCCTTGCCGAGGGTGGCGGGCCGGGTTACGCGACGACACGTGAGTCCCGACACGCCGCCCCCGCCATCCGCGCTCGCGCCGTTCCGCTATCCGGCGTTTCGCGCGATATGGATCGCGAACCTCGCGTCGAACATGGGGTCGATGATCCAGTCGGTCGCCGCCGCGTGGCTGATGACCGAACTCACGGGGTCGCACCTGCTGATCGCGCTGGTGCAGGCGGGCGCGACGATCCCGATCCTGCTGCTCGGCATTTTCGCGGGCGCAATCGCCGATAATTTCGACCGGCGGCGCGTGATGCTCGCGGCGCAGACGGGGATGCTCATCGTCTCTGCGCTGCTGACGCTGACGACATATCTCGACGCGATCACGCCGCTGTCGCTGCTGTTCTTCACACTCGCGGTCGGGTGCGGGACTGCGCTCAACGGCCCAGCATGGCAGGCGTCGGTGCGCCTGCAGGTCGAGCCGAGGAACCTGCCGCAGGCGATCGCGCTCAACACCATCGCGTATAACCTCGCGCGCAGCGTCGGCCCGGCGCTTGGCGGGCTGCTGATCTCGATTGTTGGCACCGCGGCCGCCTTTGGCCTCAATGCGATCAGCTATATCGTGCTGATCGTCGTGCTGCTGCGCTGGCATCCCGAAACCATGCCGCGGCGCCGCACCTCGATGCTGACCGCGATCGCCGCGGGCATAAGTTTCTGCGCGCATTCGGACCCGGTGCGCCGCGTGCTGATCCGCGGCTTCGCCTTTGGCTTCGGCGCGGCGGGGTTCCAGGCACTGCTGCCGTCGCTCGTCCGCGACCGGCTGCACGGGACCGAGATCATCTATGGGCTATGCCTTGCCGCCTTTGGCGCGGGGTCGATCTTCGGGGCGCTGCTGGTGAGTTCGGCGCGTCGCCGTTGGGGCAGCGACCGGGTGGTGACCACCGCCTCGCTCATCTTTGCCGCCGCGATGCTGCCCGTCGCGCTGACTGCCAGCCTGCCGTGGGTCATCGTCGCCGCCTTTGTCGCGGGCGGCGCGTGGGTGTCGACGCTGACGACGCTCAACGTCGCGATGCAGCTGCGCTCGCCCGAGGAAATCCTCGGCCGCTGCCTGTCGATCTATCAGGCGGTGACCTTTGGCGCGATGGCGCTGGGTGCCTATACGCTCGGGCTGATCGCCGATCTGGCGTCGCTGCCGGCCGCGATCCTCGTTTCGGCCGGCTGGCTGATCCTGTCGGCGCTGGTGCTGCGCTTCGTGGCGCCGATGCCGCGGCGCGACGAAGGCAGGTTGTTGCCCTAGGCGCGCGGCCACCCGTAACGCGCATAAAGCGTCGGCAAAACGAACAGCGTCAACAGCGTCGCCGAAATGAGCCCGCCGATGACCACCGTCGCGAGCGGCTTTTGCACCTCCGCCCCCGCGCCGGTCGCGAGCGCCATCGGCACGAAGCCGAGCGAGGCGACGAGCGCAGTCATCACGACCGGCCGGAGCCTTGCCAGTGCCCCCGCCTTGGCCGCCTCAGCGCGCTTCACGCCCTCGGCGATCAATTGCTGGATCGATGTCACCATCACCAGCCCGTTGAGCACCGCGATCCCCGACAAGGCAATGAAGCCCACCGCCGCATAGATCGAGAACGGCATCCCGCGCAGCGCCAGCGTCCCGCCGACGAGCGCGAGCGGCACCCCGGTAAAGACAATCGCCGCATCGCGCACGCTGCCCAGTGCGCCGTAAAGGAGCAGCAGGATCAGCGCGAAGCACGCCGGAACGACGAGCGCGAGCCGGTCGCGCGCCGAGGCGATATTTTCGAACTGCCCGCCCCATTCGACATATTGACCCGCGGGCAGCCGGACCTGTTCGCGGATCGCGCCCTGCGCATCCTCGACCACGCTCGCGACGTCGCGGCCGCGGACATTCGCCTGCACGACGATCCGCCGTTTGCCATTTTCGCGGCTGATCTGGTTCGGGCCATCGACCACCGCGAGTTCGGCGACGCTTTCGTGCGGGACGAAGCTGCCCCCCGGCGTCGAGACCTTGAGCGCGAACAGCCTTTCCTCCCGCGTCAGTTTCGAGCGCGCGAGGTTCGCGCGCGCCTGCGCGGTTTCGACCTCGGCACGAAGGCCGGCAGCGTCGCGGCTTTCGATCACCGCGACGACCTCACCGCGCCGGACGCCCTCGCACAGATTGCGGTTGAGCGCGACGACGCGGCCGCCAATCGCGGCCGAGACGACCTGCGTCGCCTGCGGGTCGCTTTCGATCGTCGCGGACAGACCGAGCACGCCCGCCCCCGCCGTAGGGCAGACGAGGGCAATTCCCGGCGCCTTGATCGGCTGCGCGGTCAGACGGATTTCACCCTCGGCCTCTTTCGCCTCGGCCTTTTCGGCGGGCACTGCCGCCGGCTGGCCGCAACCGGCCAGGACAAGCGTCAGCGCGAGCGGCAACGCCGCCCGATATTTGGTCGTGGTTGTCATTTGATTTCTCCCTCGGCGGGTAGCCGGGCTGTCAGCCGTTCAAGGCGTGCGACGGCGTCGTGATAGGCGGCGCGCGCGTAGATTCCGGCGCGGCGCGACATAAGCCTCGGTCACAGCGACCCGGCGGTCGGCCTCCGCGACGGCGAGGTCGATCCACGCGCGCCGCACCTTCGCATCGGCGACCGCGACGCGCGCATGCCTTTTTCCGCCAAGTTCGACGGGCATTGCAAAGGCGATGGGGGTGTCGGATTCGTCGAACCCGCGGTACGGCCCGGTGCCCATCGCGTTCTCGGTATCGACGCTGACCGACGGGTTTGGGCGCAGCCCGGCGACGCTGCGCCCGGGCTATGCCGCCGAGACGTCGGCCTCCGCCGCCTGTGTCAGCGGAGTCGCAACGCCGGCATCGGCAGCGCGGGCTGGTTCAGGCGATCGGCGGCCGCAGGTTCGCGTCGGGGATCAGCTGCGGCACGAAATCGGTGCCGGGTGCAAAATTCAGAGCGTGGAGCGGCAACGGTGTCGCCGTATCATGCGCCCCGACGGCGCCCACCTGACGATGGCCATGGCAGCCGCCGTGATTGCGCAGCCCCATCTTGCCTGGATCGTTGGCGGGTTCACCCTGCGTGTGGCCGCTGTCTTCGGCACAGGATTCCGTTGCGGTCCACTCGGGCGCTTCGGCGGCAGGCACGATGCTCCCGAATCCGATCGAGATCGAGACCAGCAAGCCAATCAGGAGGCGCATCAGCGTCCGCATAGCGCGCCTATAGTCGCGAGTGGCTGCGATGTCACGCATCGCTCCCCGCCGTCTCGATCGTAAAGCGGCTGTTCGACAGTTGCAGTTCGTCGCCGCAATGGCTGCAAGCGACAACCATGCTGAGGTCATGGCCGCACGGGCGATGGGTGAGCAGCAACGGCGGCCCGCGCTCGTCCGAAAACCATTTGTCGCCCCACTGCAGCAGCGCGAGGAGCACCGGATAGAGATCGCGCCCCTTCGAGGTGAGGCGATATTCGACGCGGTCGGCGTGCGCCGAATAGGGAATTGTCTTCAAGATACCCTGCCGCGCCAGCCGTTCGAGGCGGCCGGTCAGGATATTCGTCGCCATCAGCGTGTCGCGCTGGATGTCGTCGAAGCGATTAATGTGCGTGAACATCGCGCGGACGACAAGCGTTGCCCAGCGATCGCCGAACAGCTCGATCATCGTGTCGACGAGCGGGCGCCCGCCGGGACGCCGCGCGCCGATTTCGCCATTGAAGCGGCGGCGTTCGTAGTGCGGGACAACCTGCGCGAGCCCCGGCCCCTCGCGCCAGTCGACGTCGCGCGGGTCGATCTCAGCGCGGCAATGCGCGCACGCCGGCACCGGCTCGGTCGCGTGGCCGCACGTCGCATGGTGGAGCCGGACTTGGAAATCACGGCTGTCGGCCTCCCACTTATGCTGCCAGCGCAGCATCATCAGGCCGTTGGGAAACTGGTCGCGGCCCTTTTGGGTCAGCACATAGTGAAAACCGCGCCCACCCTTCTTCGGCACTTTGACGAGGCAGTCTTCTTCGACCAGCTTCTTGAGGCGGCCATTGACGACCGAGCGCGCGAGGCCGGTGCGCGCAACGAACTCGTCGAAGCTGTGCGTACCGAGAAACGTCTGCTCCATGATCAGCAGCACCGGCACGTCGCCGACGACATCGAGCGCGCGCCAGATCGAACAGGCCCTGATCGTGCGGTCGTGTTTCAAATAAGCCGTCCTTACCTCTCCCCGCCCCTAGACCAAGGGGGATGCATCGACAAGGCTGGCACCCGCGACAGGGAGGACGGCAGGAACCGCCCTCCCCGCTGCTTCAAAAGCGCCCGGTCAGCTGCACCGCGATCGTCCGCGGCCGGTCGACAATGCCATTATAGGCGTTGCCGGCGTTACGCGTGATCGTCGTCGCGAGCGGCATCGAGCTCGCGGTCTGAAGGATGCGCTGGTTCGTGAGGTTGCGGCCGATCAGCGCCACCTCCCAGCGATCGTCGACCTGTGCGAGCGCAAGCCGCGCGCCGAGCTTCACATAGCCGTCCTGGTGCGTGCGCGGATCGAGGTTTGCCGCGGCGATGTAAGAGGAGGAGAAGTCGGCGTTGACGTTAAACGCAACCTTCATGTTCGTCGTCACCGGCGTCGTATAATCGAGATTCAAATTGCCCGACCATTTGGGGCTGAGCGCGTTGCGTTTGCCCGAATAGTCGCAAAAGCCGCCTGGTCCCGGCACCTGCAGATAGAAGCATTGGCCGTTGGTGAAATTGGTGAATTTGAAGTCGAGATAGGCGACCGCGCCGCTGATCGTCAGCCCGTCGGCGATCGCGGCGCGGAAATCGGCCTCGACCCCCTGCGTTCGGGCTTCGGCGGCGTTGCGGACGTTGAAGTTCAGCGTGCCGTCGAAGATATTGACCTGAAGATCCTTATAGTCGGTGCGATAGAGTGACAGGTTGAACGCGACGTTGCGCCCCTTGTACTTCAGGCCCGCCTCGAAATTGTCGGCGCTCTCATCCTCGAACTCAAACGCCCCCGGCTTCGCGACGGTGGTCGAGGTCGGCAGCGAGTTCGACCGGATGTCGAAGCCGCCCGCCTTTGTGCCCTTTGCGTAAGAGGCGTAAAGCATCAGGTCGTCGGTCGCGTCGAACTGGACATTGACCATCGGGTTGAAGCTGTCCTCGCTGATTTTGCCCGAAATGCTGTGCGATTCGATGTTGAGCGCGCGGAATACCGCGGTGACGACGGGCAGCGGCGCGGTGCTGAGCGGCCCCTTGACGACCGCGAGCGTGCGGCTGCCGCTCTTCTTCTCATGGTTGAAGCGCGCACCCGCGGTGATGCGAAGCTGGTCGGTCACCGACAATTCGCCCTGCGCAAAGCCCGAGATCAGGTCCGATTTCTGGGTATAGTCGCGGTCGTTGCGGGTGTCGCCAAGCGCGTTGAACGGTGCGCCCAAAGCAAGGAAGGTCGGATTGAACAACGTGAAGTCCTGCACGTCGAGCTTCGCATGCTGATAATAGACGCCGGCGATATAGTTGAACGTCTCGCCGCCCGGCGAGGTCAGGCGAAGTTCCTGCGAATATTGCCGATAATCCTCGCGCAAATTGGTGCCGTCGAGGAAGCTGATGCCCGAGAAGTCGACGTCGACGATCTCGCGCGTCTTGTAATCGAGCAGCGACGAGACCGAGGTCAGCGTGTGCTCGCCGACTTCGAGATCGGCGTTCAGCGTCGCGCCGAACACCTTGTTCTTGCTTTCATACCCATTGTCCTCGCGGACATAATCGGGATCGGTGCTGACGAAGAAGGGGCCACGAAACACCGTGTTATAATTGCCGACCGCGCCGAACACGTCGCGCGGCTGGCCCTTCGTTTCGAAATCTGCATATTCGAGCTTGAGCTCGGCCGCGAACGGCCCGCCGCGATCGAATTCGAGCTTGCCGCGGAAATATTTCTCGTCGACGTTCGGCTCGTCGCGGTCGAGCTTCTGATTGTAGAAATAGCCGTCCATCGTCCGGTAATAACCGACGACGCGCGCCTCGACGCCGTCGCTCAGCGGCCCCGACACGACGCCGGTCAGCTGGAATTCCTTGTGGTTGAATTCATAGAGGCCGCTGACCGAGCCTTCGAATTCGTCGGTCGGACTGCGCGTCGTGATATTGACCGCGCCGGCGATCGCATTCTTGCCGAACAGGGTCGGCTGCGGCCCGCGCAGCACTTCGACGCGTTCCATGTCGACGAGCGGCAGGCGCGACAGCTGGTCGCGGCCGTAATAGACGCCGTCGACGAACATCGCGACCGACTGTTCGAAACCCTTGTTGTCGCCCGAGGCGATACCGCGAATCGCGATGCGGTTGGCGATCGCGGTCTGGGTGATCTTGAGGTTCGGGACCGATGAGGAAATCTGTTCGAGGTTGGTCTGGCCGTAATTTTCGACCTGCTTGCCGCTGATCGCCGAGATCGAGATCGGCACGTCCGACAGGCCCTCGGCGCGCTTCTGCGCGGTGACGATGATTTCCTCGAGCCCGCCCTGATCTTCGATGGATTCCGGGGCGGGCGCGGCGTCCTGCGCGAACGCAGCGGCCGGGCTAACGAGCGCCGATGCAGCGAGCAGCGCAACAAAATTTCTCTTCATAGGGTCCTCCCACGTGCCATCGTCTTGGCGACCACCGCCCGCGATGTTTTTCTTGCCTTGCGACTCATAACGGCTTTAAGTATCGTTATGCAAGTCAGATAATTTGAGAGAGGATGAACCTTGCCGGGACACGGCCTTCCACCAGCGCTGACGCGCAATTTGCGCCTGCCCGCGATCGCGGCGCCGATGTTCCTCGTCTCGGGACCCGAGATGGTGATAGCGGCCTCGCGCGCCGGAGTGATCGGCAGCTTTCCAGCGCCCAATGCGCGCACCTCGGCTGATCTGGAGGATTGGGTGAGCCGGATCGACGCGGCACTGTCGCACGATCCCGAGGCAGCGGCGTGGGCGGTCAATCTGGTGGTGCATCCGTCGAACAGCCGCCTTGCCGAGGACGTCGCCTGCGTCGTGCGCCACAAGGTGCCGCTGGTGATCACCGCGCTTGGCAGCCCGGCGCGCGTGGTGGTGGAAATCCACTCTTATGGCGGCCTGGTCTTCGCCGACGTCAATTCGGTGGGTTTTGCGCGCAAGGCTGCGGCCGCGGGGGTCGACGGGCTGGTGCTCGTCGCCGCGGGCGCGGGCGGGCATACCGGCGCGACCGCGGGCTTCGCTTTCGTCGAAGAGGTACGGCAGTTCTGGGACGGCCCCCTCGTGCTCGGCGGCGCGATCTCGACTGGCCATGCGATTCGCGCGGCCGAAATACTCGGCGCCGACTTCGCGTATCTCGGCACCTCGCTGATCGCCTGTGCCGAGAGCATGGCGGTGCCGGGGTACAAGGAGATGGTCGTCGCGGCGGGTGCCGAGGACATTGTGCCGTCGAAGGGCATCACCGGTGTGACCGCCAACTGGCTGAAATCGAGCCTGATCGCCGCGGGATACGACCCCGTGAACATGCCCGAGGACAAGCGCCCGAACTTCTCGGACGCGCAGGACGATGCAAAGGCGTGGAAGAACGTCTGGTCCGCGGGGCAAGGCGTCGGTGCGGTGCGCGGCGTCGAGCCTGTTGCGGACATCGTCGACCGCCTCGTTTCCGAATATGATGTCGCCGCCGCAAGGCCGCGCTTTGCAGTTGCCGAAGGAGTCATCGCATGACCGCCCAGCTTGTCGAAACGATCGCATCGACGATCCAGCCGAACGATCATCCCTATATGAAGGACGCGTGGCGTCCGACGTATAATGAGTGGAACGCGATATTCGCGAATGGCGATGCCGAGGTGATCGGGACGATCCCGACCGACATCGACGGCGTCTATGTGCGCACGGGCGAGAACCAGATTCACGAACCGATCGGGCGCTATCACCCCTTCGATGGCGACGGCTTCATCCACGCGATCAGCTTCAAGGACGGCCGCGCGAGCTATCGTAGCCGCTTTGTGCGCACCAAGGGGTTCGAGGCGGAAAAGGAAGCCGGCCGCTCGCTGTGGGCAGGGCTGATGGAACCGCCGCACAAGTCGACGCGCCACGGCTGGGGCGCGCAGGAATGGCTCAAGGATTCAAGCTCGACCGACGTCGCGATCCACGCGGGCAAGATCATCTCGACCTTCTACCAGTGCGGTGAAGCCTACCGGCTCGACCCGTTCACGCTCGAACAGTTCGGCACCGAAAGCTGGGTGCCGCTCGATGGGATTTCGGCGCATTGCAAGGTCGACCTCGCGACCGGCGAGCTGATGTTCTTCAACTATTCAAAGCACGCGCCCTATATGCATTATGGCGTCGTCGGGGCGGACAATAAGCTCAAGCATTATATTCCGATCCCCCTCGCCGGTCCGCGCCTGCCGCACGACATGGCGTTCACGAAGAATTACACGATCCTCAACGACATGCCGCTCTATTGGAACGAGGAGTTGCTCGAACGGAATCTGCACGTCGTGCAGTTTCACCCCGACGAGAAGACGCGCTTTGCGATCATTCCGCGGCACGGCCAGCCCGAGGACATCCGCTGGTTTACGGCCGAGCCGACCTACACGCTGCACTGGCTCAACGCGTGGGAGGAAGGCGACGAGATCATCCTCGACGGCTATTATCAGGAAGAGCCGATGCCGAAATCCTATCCGAACGCGCCCGAGGGCTTGGAGCGGATGATGGCCTATCTCGATCAGGGATTGCTCAAGCCGCGGCTCCATCGCTGGCGCTTCAACCTCAAGACCGGCGAGACGGTGGAAGAACGACTCGACGACCGCGATCTCGAATTCGGCATGTTCAACCATCGCTATGCCGGCAAGCCTTATCGCTATGCGTATAGTGCGATCCCCGAGCCGGGCTGGTTCCTGTTCCGCGGGCTGGTGAAGCATGACCTCAACGCACGGACGAGCATATCCTATGAGTTCGGCCCCGGCCGTTTCGGCAGCGAAGCGCCCTTCGCGCCGCGCATCAATGCAAAGGACGAGGACGACGGCTATCTCGTCTCCTTCATCGCCGACCTTGAAACCGACACATCCGAATGCGTGCTGATCGACGCCAAGAACGTCGCGGCGGGGCCGGTGTGCCGGATCATCCTGCCCGAACGCATCTGCTCGGGCACGCACACTGTCTGGGCGAGCGGCGACGATATCGGCATGGGCGACAACAGCGTGCTGGCCGCCTGACATGATCGTCGCGGGAGAGGATAAACGGCGACGGCATCGGGAAAGCGGCTGGTGGGGCGACAAGACATTCGCCGACCTGTTTTTCGCCAATGCGGTGGCGCATCCCGACCGGCTGGCGCTGGTCGATGCACCCAACCGCGGCGACTTTGCCTTCGGCGAGCCGCAGCGGCTGACCTACGCCGAGCTTGAGGCCGAGATCGACCGGATCGCGGGCGCATTGGTCGTCGCAGGGATTGGCAAGGACGACGTCCTGCTCGTCCAACTGCCCAATATCAGCGAGTTCGTCGCGCTCTATTTCGCCGCAGCGCAGATCGGCGCGATCGTCAGCCCAGCGGCGGTGCAGTATCGCAGCCACGAGCTGAAGAGCATGATCGGGGTCGTCGCGCCCAAAGCATTCGTCTGCGCGACGGCGGTCAAGGGATGCGACCATATCGGCGTCGCGGCGCCGTTGCTCGATGGCGTCCGGCTGATGACCTTTGGCCCCAATCCACCGGAGGGGGCGCTCGACCTCTCGACCGCAGCGGGCGACGAAGCCGCACTCGCGGCGCATGTCGCCGCGAACCCGGTCGACGCCGACGATATTTTCACCATCTGCTGGACCTCGGGCACCACCGGCGTGCCCAAAGGCGTGCCGCGCAGCCACAATCACTGGATCGCGGTCGCCGGCGCGGGGTACGAAGCGATGAAGGTCGGGCCCGGCGATGTCCTGCTCAACCCCTTCCCGCTCATCAATATGGCGAGCATCGGCGGGATCACGATGTGCTGGCTGACCAGCGCTGGGACAATGGTGCTGCACCATCCGTTCGACCCCAGTGTCTACCTCCAGCAGATCGCGACCGAGCGGCCGAGTCTGACGATCGCGCCGCCCGCAGTGCTTAACATGCTGCTGCAGAACGAGGCGTTGCTCGCGTCGGTCGACCTTTCGAGCCTGCGCGTCATCGCCTCGGGATCGGCGCCGCTCGCGCCCGCAATGGTACGCGGATTCCTGGAAAAGCTCGGCATCATCATCGTCAACGTCTTCGGATCGAACGAGGGGATGAGCTTCATCACCGGCGAGGGCGACATGCCCGACCCCGACAAGCGCGCGAGCCTCTTCCCGCGCCGCGGCACCTATCAGCGCCCCTATGGCGAGGGCCGCGCGCCCAATATCGAAAGCCGGCTCGTGCCGCCCGGTGGCGGCGATGCGATCGAGATCGACGGTTTATCGGGCGAGTTGCAGATCCGCGGCCCGACACTGTTCGAGGGCTATCACAACGCCCCCGAGCGCACCGCCGAAGCCTTCACCGACGACGGCTGGTTTCGCACCGGCGACCTGTTCGAGATCGCCGAGGGCGGCAATTTCTACCGCTTCGTCGGGCGCTGCAAGGATCTGATCATCCGCGGCGGGGTGAACATCTCGCCGGAGGAAATCGACCAGTTGCTCGGCGGGCATCCATTGCTCGCCGAAGCCTGCACCTTCTCGCTGCCCGATCCGACGATGGGCGAGCGTATCGGCCTCGCCTATGTCCCGCGCGGGACCAGCGACGTCGGGATTGGCGAGGTTGCCGACTATCTCCGCGAAAAGGATCTCGCGGTGTTCAAATTGCCCGAACGCCTGTTCCGCTTCGACGCGCTGCCGCGCAACGTCACCAACAAGGTGATGCGCAGCGAAGTACGCGAGCAGGTCATCGCCACTCTCGAAAAGGAAGCCTGACATGGCGAAAGACGCCTTCATCCTCGGCGGCGCGCAGAGTGATTTTGCGCGCAATCTCGAACGCGAGGGCGGCGGGCTGTTCGAGCTCTTCCGCGACGTTGCCGAAGCCGCGTTCGTCGCGACGGGCATCGAACCCAAGGAAGTCGAGACCGCGCATGTCGGCAATTTCGTCGGCGAGCTGTTCGCGGGGCAAGGCCAGCTCGGCGGCTTCTTCGGCCATGTCCATCCCGACCTCGCGGGCATTCCCGCATCGCGGCACGAGGCCGCCTGCGCGTCGGGCAGCATCGCGATCCTCGCCGCCGCGGCGGAGATCGAAGCCGAACGCTATGGCCTCGCGCTGGTGCTCGGGATCGAGCTGATGCGCAACGTCCCCGGCCAGCGCGCCGCCGAATATCTCGGCGCCGCCGCCTGGGCGGGACGCGAGGCGCAGGAAGCGCGTTACCTGTGGCCGTATATGTTCGCGCGTGTTGCCGAGGAATATGGCGAACGCTTCGGACTCGATCACGCGCATCTGCGCGGCATCTCGGCGAATAATTTCGCCAATGCGAAAAAGAACCCGAACTCGCAGACGCGCGGCTGGGCGATCACCGACGATCATCTGGCCGCGAATGACGAGGTCAATCCGCTGATCGAAGGCTCGCTTCGCAAGTCCGATTGCGGACAGGTCACCGACGGCGCCGCAGCGATCTTCCTCGCCTCGCGCGAGGTCGCCGAAGCTTATGCGAAACGACGCGGCATTCCGCTGGACAGCATCCCGCGCATCAAAGGCTGGGGCCATGCCACCGCCCCCCTGCTGTACTCCACCAAGGTCGCGGACAGCCGCGGGGGCGACTATGTCTTCCCGAGCGTGCGCAAGGCGATGATGGACGCGCTGCGCCGCGCCGAGATGCCCGACATCTACGCCTGCGACGGGGTCGAGGTGCATGATTGCTTCTCGATCACCGAATATATGGCGATCGACCATTTCGGCATCACCAAACCCGGCGAAAGCTGGCGCGCGGTCGAGGATGGCACGATCGCGCTCGGCGGCAGATTGCCGGTCAATCCGTCGGGCGGGCTGATCGGCCTCGGCCACCCGGTCGGCGCGACGGGCGTCCGCATGCTGCTCGATAGCTGGCGGCAGGTGACCGGAAACGCGGGCGATTATCAGGTCGAGGGCGCACGCAACTTCGCGACCTTCAACGTCGGCGGCAGCGCGACGACCGCGGTCAGCTTCGTCGTCGGCACCTGATCCTTTGAACGTCTATCTCTATGACGCGGTGCGCACGCCGCGCGGCAAGGCGCGACCCGACGGCGGGCTCGCGGCGCTGAGCCCGCAAGAGTTGGTGCGCCAGCAGGCGGCGGCGCTCGCCGACCGGTGCGGAGACATCGCGGCGACGCCCGATGCCCTACTGCTCGGCTGCGTTACGCAGAGCGGCGCGCAGGGCGGACATATCGCGATGCTGGCAAAGCTGCATGCGGGCCTGCCCGACACGGTGGCGGCGCACAGCATTAACAATTATTGCGCGTCGGGCCTGTCCGCGATCGGTCAGGCGGTAGCGAAGGTCGCAAGCGGCGAAGCGACGCGCATCCTCGCGGGCGGGGTCGAGTCAATGAGCGGCGCGCCCTTCCTCGGCGACCGCGCGGGCTTCTACACCAACGACGAACTACCACCGCGCGCGCGCTTCGTGCCGCCCGTGCTGGCCGCCGATCGCCTCGCAAACGCGGAAGGCATCAGCCGCGCCGATCTCGACGCTGTAGCACTCGCTTCGCAGCAAAAGGCAGGCGCGGCCGAAAATGACGCCGCGCTCCAAACGTCGCGGATCGCCACCGGACCGCTGGCGGGCGAGGAGTGTATTCGCCCGCAAACCACCGCGGAATCGCTTGCCGCCGCGCCGCCCGCCTTCGGCGAATTGCAGCAGCAATATTCCGGCGCGCTCGAAGGCGCGACGTTCGAGCCGCTGCACAGCATCGCGCACGCCCCGCCGATCTGCGACGGCGCGGGGCTCGCACTCGTCGGCGGCGAAGGGCTCGGCATCGCGCCGCGCGCCCGCGTGGTCGCCTTTGCCGAAAGCGGCGGCGATCCGGTGGCGTCGCTGACTGCGGGCTTTGCCGCGATGGACAAGGTGCTCGCGCAATCCGGGCTAGCGCTCGCCGATATGGACCGGATCGAGTTCATGGAGGCGTTTGCGGTCACCATCGCCAAATTCCACCGCGACCGCGACACCGATCCGGCCCGCGTTAATGTCAGTGGCGGCCATCTCGCCAAGGGCCATCCGATGGGCGCGAGCGGCGCGATCCTGACCTCGACCCTGCTCGATGCGCTCGATGCATGCGCCGGCCGGTACGGGCTTGTCGTGCTGACCGGCGCGATGGGGGTCGGCGCGGCGATGATCGTCGAACGGCAATAGGCGTTGCGAAAAAGCGCGGCTCCTTTATGGGCTGCGCAAGCGGGGCTTGCTCCGCATCTGATCGCGCCGGTGCCCGAAAGGGCTTAAAATGGGAACGCGGTAACGGGGTTCGTCCTGAACCCCCGAAGCCGAGGCTGTCCCTGCAACTGTAAGCGGCGAGCGCGATGCACCGTTCGGGTTCCGATCCGGACAGCCACTGGGGTCACCTGGGAAGGCGTGCATCAAGCCCTGACCCGCGAGCCAGGAGACCTGCCGGCGTGGGTCGCTCAATGCCAAGGCCCAGGGAAAGGCCGCGGCACGGAGGTTTCCGTCGAGCGACGACCAAGCGGCTGGAGCCGCTTCGGTGCCGGGGCCGCAGGCATTACGCCACTTGCGATGCCGGCATCGGTCGATCGCGCCCGCGCATCGGCAGGCTCCCGCCTTCGTTGCCGGCGTGCGGGGGCCTTCCCATGAAAACGCGTACCGACGCCGAACACACGGCGAAAATGAAGAAGATCCAGGCCGCGCAGAACAAGAAAGTCGCGACGAAAACCGTCGAAAAGGGCCTGATCATCGTCCACACCGGCCCCGGCAAGGGCAAGACCTCGGCCGCGCTCGGCATGGCGGTGCGCGCGATCGGTCACGACATGAAGGTCGGCGTCGTGCAGTTCGTGAAGGGCGCGATGGCGACGGGCGAGAAAGCGGTGTTCGACCGCTTCCCCGACCTGATCGAGTTCAAGCCGATGGGCGAGGGTTTCACCTGGGACACGCAGGACCGCACGCGCGACATCGCGGTGGCGCGCGAAGCGTGGGACGAGGTCAAGCGGATGATCGCCGACCCGTCCTACGCGATGGTGATTGCCGACGAGCTCAACATCGTGCTGCGCTACGACTATCTGCCGGTCGATGAAGTGCTCGATGCGCTCGCCGCAAAGCCGCACATGACTCATGTCGTCATCACCGGGCGCAATGCGCCGCAGGAGCTGATCGACGCCGCCGATTTGGTGACCGAAATGGCGCAGATGAAGCATCCGTTCCGCGAGCAGAATGTGAAGGCGCAGCGGGGGATCGAATTCTGATGCCGCAGCGCGTCCTGTTGACGCTTGCGGCGCTGCTTGGCGGCGCGGGCCTGTTGTGGGCGACCTCCCCCGCCACGCCTGCAAAAACGCCCGCGGTTCCGCAACGCATCGTGTCGATCAACCTGTGCGCCGACCAGCTCGTGCTCGCGCTCGCCGACCGGGGACAGATCGCGGGGCTGACGAAAAATGCGACCGACCGCGAAATGTCGGGCGAGGCGGGGAAGGCCCTCGGGATACCGCTGCTCAGCAATTCGGCCGAACAGATTCTCGCGATCGAACCCGACCTGATCGTCGGCATGCCGGCGAGCCGCAGCGCGGCGCTGGCGGCGCTGCCCGAGCAGACCTATCCGCTGCTCGACCTCGAAACCGCAAATACCATCGACGAAATCTATACCTCGATCCGCGAAACCGCGGCCGCGGTCGGCCATCCCGCGCGCGGCGATGCGCTGATTGCGCGGATGCAAGGCGAACTCGCCGGGCTGCCCAAACCGGGCAAGGGGCGCGTCGCAGCCTATTACCAGCGCCGCGGCTATATGACCGGCACGGGCACGCTGATCGACGAGCTGATGACGCGCGTTGGGCTGGTCAACCTCGCGGGCAAGCTCGGCAAGCCGCCGCTGTCGCAACTCAGCCTCGAAGAAATGGTCGCGGCCGAGCCCGACTTTCTGATCGTCGAGAGCACAACCGACAAGGTGACCGACCAGGGGAGCGAGATGCTGCACCATCCGGCCTTAAAGGACATTCCGCGCATCAGCATCCCGCAGGCGTGGACGGTGTGCGGCAGCCCCGCCTACACGCAAGCGGCGCGCAGCATGGCGGCGCAGATCGCGCGCATCGATGGGCGCCGCTCATGACCCGCCTCGCCCTGCCCCGCTGGTCGCTGATCGCCGCGCTGTCGGCACTCACGCTCGTCGCCGCAGTCGCATCGCTGCTGTTCGGTGCGGTCGACCTGTCGGTCGCGCGGCTCGTCGATGCCGCGATGGGCAATAACGACAAGGTCGCGTCGATCATCCTATTCGACCTCCGCCTGCCGCGCACCATCCTCGCGCTCGCCGTCGGCGCGATGCTCGGGCTCGCGGGCGCCGCATTGCAGGGCTATCTGCGCAACCCGCTCGCCGAACCGTCGGTGCTCGGCACGTCGAACGCGGCCGCGCTCGGCGGCGTGGCGGCAATCTATTTCGGTCTGGCCGAAATCCATCCGATCATATTGCCGGTGCTCGCCACCGGCGGCGCGCTCCTCTCGCTCGCTTTGCTCTTCATCCTTTCGGGCAAGGCCGAAAGCCCGCTGACGCTGATCCTTGCCGGGATCGCAGTGGGAACGTTGGCGGTTGCGGGGACCAGTTTGGCGTTGAACCTGTCGCCCAATCCTTTTGCGGCGATGGAGATCATGACGTGGTTGCTCGGCAGCCTCGAGAACCGGTCGCTCGATCATGTGTGGATCGCGCTGCCGTGCATCGCGATCGGCACCGCGATGCTGCTGTGGAACGGGCGCGCGCTCGATGCGCTGACGCTCGGCGAGGATGCGGCGCAGGCGCTCGGCACCGACCTTCGGAAAACGCGGCTCCGGCTGTTGATCGGCACGGCGATCGGCGTCGGCGGCGCGGTCGCGGTAACGGGGGCCATCGGCTTTGTCGGGCTGATCGTGCCGCATCTGATCCGCCCGCTGACCGACCGCAGCCCGTCGGCAATCCTGCTGCCCTCGGCGATCGGCGGCGCGGCGCTGCTGACGCTCGCCGACCTGGGCGTGCGGATCATCCCGACGACGAACGAACTCAAGCTCGGCGTCGTCACAGCGTTCCTCGGCGTCCCGGTCTTCCTTGTCCATCTGATGCGGGAGCGACGGCTATGGTGAGCCTTGCCCTCGATCATGTCGGCGTCTCGCTCGGCCGCCGCGCCGTCGTCCACGACGTCAGTGCCGAATTCAGGCCCGGCACGCTGACCGCGATCGTCGGCCCCAATGGCGCGGGCAAGTCGACGCTGGCGCGCGCGATGCTCGCGCTGGTGCCCGCTACTGGGACGGTGCGCGTCGATGGCGTCGATGCCGCGGTAATGCCGCGCGCCGAGCTTGCGCGGCGGATCGCTTATGTGCCGCAGGGGCAGACCTTGCACTGGCCGCTGACCGTCGAGCGGCTCGTCGGGCTGGGGCGGCTGCCACATCTCGCGCCGATGTCGCGGATCGCCGATGCCGATACGGCGGCGATCGAGCGCGCGATGGCGCGTGCCGATGTGCTCGACCTGCGCGACCGGATCGCGACTGAATTGTCGGGCGGCGAGCGCGCGCGCGTGCTGTTCGCGCGCGCGCTGGCGGTCGAGGCGCCGGCGCTGATCGCCGACGAACCGCTCGCGAGCCTCGACCCGGGGCACCAGATCGACGTGATGGACATGCTGCGCGCCGAGGCGGCGGGCGGCGCGCTGGTGATCGCGGTGCTCCACGACCTGACGCTCGCGGCGCGCTATTGCGACCGTCTGCTGCTGATCGACGAAGGCCGGATCGTCGCCGACGGGGCGCCCGCCGAAGTGCTGACCGCCGACAGGCTGCGCGCGGTCTATGGTATCGACGCAGCGGTCGAGACGGGCGGCGAATGGCCGACGATCACGCTGTTCGGCCGCGCGCGATGAGCGCCGAAACGCTGTTCGCGGAGTATGGATATGCCGCGGTGCCGACGTTCGATCCGGAGATTGTCCGAGCGGCGGCGGACGACATCGCCGAGCATATCGACCGCGTGTCGCGTGCGCTCTACCTGCCCTTCGAGCAAAGCTGCCCTGATGCGTCGCTGTCCGAACGGATCGACCGCGTGTACGCGCACGAACGCAGCGTCGCGAACCTGCTGCGCGTTGCGATCTGCACCGACGCGCATCGCGGGCCGCGGCTCCAGGCGCTGGCGAACGATCCAAGGTTGATCGAGACGGCCGAGCGGCTCGGCGGCCGCAAACTGTCGGGCAAGATCGCGCGCGTCCGCGCGAGCATCGCCTGTTTCCCCGAGCATCGCCACGCCTGGCACAGCGACGTCGCGCGCGACGACGGCACCGGCTGCGGCAAGGTCGTGTTGACCGCGTGGATCCCGCTCAGCGACGCCGGACCCGAGAGCGGCGGGCTGGAGGTTGCGGCGAAGCGTCAACCGGCCCCGCTCGCCGCCCCATGCGACGAAGGTTTTGAAATCCCCGAATGGCGGCTCGCGGGCCTGCCGCGCGTGCAGCCCATTTGCCCGGCGGGAACGGCGCTGTTCCTTGACCGCTTTACCCCGCACCGCACGATTCCCGCACGCGCGACGCGTTTTGCGCTCGTTGTATGGATAAAGGCGGCCTGAGCTAGCCGCTGCCGTCGCTGCGGCACAGGCTGCCCACAACATAATCGATAATGATGCGGTCGCGCTCCGGCGACGGCGGGCCGAGCACGCCTTGCGCATGGGGCGGCAGATGGTCGACTGCGCCTTTTGCGCCTTCACCGAAAACATAATGATCGAACCAGATGCGCCACGCCTGCCGCTCGACATCGGACAACTCGCGGATCGAATGCATCGCGAGCATCAGCGCCGAGAAGGGAAACCGGTCCTGCCGCTGACCGAACCAATAGTTGACCAGCACATTGAGCGCGCCGTCGGACCGCACATGATGCCACCACAAGGGGGGCATGTAGATCGCGTCGCCGGGCGCGAGTTCGGCGACCAGCTTGTGCCGCTCGGCCTCGGCATAAAGCGGGAAGCGATCGTGGTCGGGATGGTCGGGATCGACCATGCTCGTCGGCTGCCCCGCAATCGTGCGTTCGACGGGACCGACATAGAGGTTCGCAATCTGCCCGGGCGGGAACAGGCTGAAGCGCCGCCGCCCCGCGACGACGACCGCGATGTTCGCCGCCATGTCGTAATGCGGTGCGATGCGGCTGTTGTTGCCGACCCAGATGCGTGGGGTCACGCCCGTGTCGACCGACAGCGGATTTTCGGCGGCAAAGCCGGTGACGCTGTCGGGGGTCGGTGTTGAGCCGGCGTAGAGGCTGGGCGCGTCGGCGGTGTCGCGCAGCGCGATCAACCGTTCGACGAGCGCGCGCATCGGCATTTTCTCGCTGCGGAAATTCACCCCGCGCATATTGTCCGAATAGAAATAGCGCCCGCCGGTTTCGGGTGGCCCGACAAGGACCGTCAGCGGTTTGCCATTGTCACGAGCGGCCAGATAGGCGGCGATTGCTTCGTCACCCTCGCGCGCCGTCGTGACCGCGGGCCAGTCGTTCGCGATGCCGCGGATGACGGCGGGACGCTCGGCGACCTCGACCGCGCGCGCAATGGCGGCGTGGTCCTTCCCGTCCAGTTCGTCCAATACGCCCACTCGAACCTCCCTGCCCTTTACCGGGCAGGTTCGACCCGAACCGTCCGGCTGGCGCGCTTGCCATCGGTGGAGCGGCTGCGAAGATCGACCGCGCCGCCGACCGCCACCGGTCCCGCATAGCGCGTCCACGCGCCGCCCTCGATACGATATTCGATTGCCGTGCCGGGGAACATGCTGTTCGCCTCCAGCTTGCCGTTCGCGATACGCGCGCCGGGCGGGGCGACGCGATAGGCGACGCCGATCTTTTCGAGCATCGGAAATTGTGCCGCAGTGCGTCCGGCGAAATCCTGCCATCCGGTCTTGAGCTTTGCGGCATCAACGCGCTTGTCGCCCCATTCATAGCTGGCGCCCGCCCGATAGACCGGGGTCCACGGCGCGGGGCTCCACGCGCGTTCGGCGAGCGCGAGCAGCCGCGGGAAGAGCATATAATCGACCTGCGCGTCGGTGCGGATGGTCTCGCTCCAGAGCTGCCCTTGCAGTCCCGCGACGCGGTGGCCCGGTTGCAGAACGGGCTTGTCCTCGATCGCCTTGCCCTCGGCATAGATGTTGCGGATCGTCGCGGCGTTGGCGGGCAGATTGTCGGGCATGAAACCAAACACCTGATACGGATCGACCGCGCGCGACGCCCAATCATAACCGCCTTCGTCGGGATGCGGCGCATAGGGCATGTCGAAATAGCCGAGATCGGGGATCGACAGCACCGCGTTCCAGCCGCGGTTCATCTGGTCGTGCGCCTCGCGGATCGCGCCGGTGTGGAGTACACCCCAGATGTTCGTCTGCACCTTCTTGGGCATCGCGGCGGTTTCGGTATGCCCCATTCCGTCGCTCCAGCCGCCGACTTCCAGCCCCTTGGCGGCGAGGCTTTTGCTCACGCGTTCGATGAAGCGCGGGGTGAGCTTCCCCGCATCGCCGCCATTTTCGGCAATCATCGCCTTGCATGCGGGCGAATTGACCCACGCCCCCGCGGTCTCGTCGGCGCCGAGGTGGAAGGTTTTGAGCGGCGCGCCGGCCTCTCTGTGCATGGCGGCGAGCGCATCGACCACCGTATCGACGAAGCGATAGGTCGCGGGCAGGCAGACGTTGAGCGTGTTGTCGCTGTAATTCTGGATGCTGCGATATTGGGTGGTGTCGGCGGGGTCGATCAGGCGATATTGCTCGGCTTCGGCCTTTTTGCCTGCGGCGGTCAGGCGGGCGTGGCGGACCTCCATCGCCTTGATCGCCGCGCGGCTGTGCCCGGGCATGTCGATCGACGGGATGACCTCGATCTGCCGCGCCGCCGCCGCCTGTACGATCGCGACATAATCGGCGCTGGTGAGGTAGCCGTTGATGCCGCTCGTCCCGTGGGGGCCGGCGCCGAGCTGCGGCAGGATGCATGTCTGTTCGGACGGATCATGGCAGCGTTTCGAGCCGATCTCGGCGAGTTCGGGCAGCGCCGGGATCTCGATGCGCCAGCCTTCGTCTTCGGCGAGGTGGAGATGCAGCTTGTTGAGCTTGTACGTCGCCATCGCCTCGACGATCTTCAATATCTCGTCGCGGCTGTGAAAGTTGCGGCCGAGGTCGATGTGGAGGCCGCGGAAGCCATATTCGGGCGCGTCCTCGACGTGGAGCGGCGCAACCTTGCCCTTCTCGAACGCCGCCTGCTGCGCGAGCGAGCGCAGCGCGTGGCTTGCCCCCGCAGCGTCGTGCGCGGTGATCGCGATACCCGATGGTTTGACGTCGAGAATATAGCCTTCCGCCTTTTTCGCGGCGGCGGGATCGATGCGGATCGTCAGCGGCAGCGCGCCGCCTTCGGGCGACCCGAGCGCGGCCAGCGCGGGCACGATAGCGCCGCGGTCAACGCCGTTCAGCGTGAGCGCGACGCCGCGGCCAAGGTCGATCGCCGGCCCCTGGCCCTGCACCGCCTTCGCGGGTTTCGGCAGGATCACGATGCCCTTGGCTTCGGGCGCCAGCCGTCCGGCCTGCACATCGAAGGCACGTTCCGCGGTAAGCCAGCGCGTCTTGTCGGCGTCGCTCTTCGTCGCGAGCTTGGCTTCGTCGGTCATCGGCGCGACGAAGGGCAGGGTTTCGAGGCCCGTCTCGGGGTCGATCACCGCGCGCGTCGCCGCGATTGTGCGCGGCTTCAGCCCGTCAGCGACGAGATAGGCGTTGGGCATGCCGAACGCCTTCGAGAAGTTCGAACCGACGCCCCACAATTTGATCTCATGGCTGGCACCGGGGCGAAGCGTAACGCCCGGCTTCAGCGTCAGTTGCTGCACGTCGCCGTTGACGAGCCGGTGCGTGAAGATGTCGCTCTCGACCAGCGGCAACCGATTGACGAAGCTGAAGTAGAGCGACAGCCCTTTCGTCGGCAGGTCGGCAGGCAGCGTCTCGGGCAGAGTCAGCGTGATCGTCGACAGGAAGCAGGTGTCAATTCCGGCCGGGCACGCGGGGCCGTTGTCGACCATCGTGAGCCGGTAGCCGAGCGTATCGGCGAAACGGTCGAGCGACGCCTGCGAAGGCGCTTCGGCCGCCAACACCTGCGGCGCGACCAGAGCCGCAATCGCCATCGCCGTCCAACCCACTGCCCGCATCTATTTTCTCCCGCTCGACAATTTGTATCTAATTTGTCATGCAGTAGCGGGCGGGTCAACGCCTTTCGGATTCGACGGAATTGAAAGGATAAATGGAAAAATGACAGATATTCGCGCTTTTCGCTTCATCGCATCGATCCTGATTGGTTTCATATTAGTATTGTCATCGGCAGCGGCCGCCGTGGAACAGCGGCGCCCCGTTGTGGTCGGCTATCTCGCGGCGTTCAAGGGACTGGACATGTCGATTGCGCGCACCGACCTTTCGGCCTTCACCCATTTCAACCTGTCCTTCGCCAACCCCGATACCCAAGGCCGCTTCGTCCGGGACGGACGGATGACGTGCATGGGCGATGAGACCGGCGCGAACCTGTCAGTCGATGCGCTGCGGGGGACCGTCGCGCGGCTGCAGGCGCGCGGCGGAAAGGTGCTGATCTCGACCGCGGGCGGTGTGATCCCGGGCTGCTCGGGCGACTGGAACGCGCTGCTCGCCCCCGAACGGCGCGCGGCGACGGTCGCGGCGCTGGTCGCGCTTTCGGACACGCTCGGCCTCGATGGAGTCGACATCGACATCGAGGGCCAATTGCTCACCGAAATCGACCGCGCGGGCGACTATACGCCCTTCATCGCGGCACTGTCCAAGGCGATGAAGGCGCGCGGCAAGCTACTCACCTGCGCGACCGCTTCCTATGAGGGCGGGATGATCCCGGTGAGTTCGATCGCATATTTCGACCTCGTCAACGTCATGTCGTACGACGCCATCGGGCCGAGCTGGGGTCAGGCGGGCACTGAGCATAGCTCTTACGCGATGGCGGAGCGCGATCTCGATCTGTGGCTCGCACGCGGCGTCGCGCCCGATCGGCTCGTGCTCGGCGTGCCCTTTTACGGCTATGGATTCGGCGGCGAAAAGGCAAATTGGTCCTATCGCGATCTGGCCGCGACACATGGCAAAGATGCGACCAATGCCGACGTCATCGGCGACCTGTGCGGCGGATGCCGGTACATCACGCACAACAGCCCCGCGACGATCGAGAAGAAATCGCGCCTTGCTGCCGTAAAGGCAGGCGGCGTGATGGTGTGGGAATTGTCGCAGGACACCCCCGATCACGCGCTGACAAAGGCGATCGAACGCGGCCTTTCGCGCTAATAATTCGCAACAAAGATTGACGCGACGATACCAATGCAACACATGAGGCTGTGGCGTTGGTCCTATCGACCAAAACGCCCATCTAATTGGCTGGAGCATCGTCCTTGTCACTGATCGAACGCGTGGGTCCGCTCCAGAAGGACGACCCGACACCGCTTTACCTGCAGTTGCAAAAGATCCTTCGCGACGCGATCGAGGGACAGTTGGTGAAGGCCGAAGAGGCGATCCCCACCGAGCGCGACCTCGCCGAGGAATTCGACGTGTCGCGCATCACCGTGCGCAAGGCGATCGACGGGCTGGTCGCCGACGGCATTGTGACGCGCCGCCGCGGCGCAGGGACCTTCGTCACCCGGCCACGCGTCGAAAAAAGCTTCTCCAAGCTCACTTCCTTTTCGGAGGACATGGTGTCGCGCGGGCGCAAGCCGCACAGCAAATGGGTCAGCAAGACCGCGGGCGCGGTGACGCCCGAGGAAGCGCTGTCGCTCGGCCTGTCGCCAGGCTCGCTCGTCTATCGCTTCCACCGCATCCGCTATGCCGACGACACGTCGATGGCGCTCGAATATGCGACGATCCCCGCTTACTGCCTGCCGTCGGTCGAGGCGGTCGGCGCGTCGCTTTACGAGGCGCTGGAGACCGCAGGCCACCTGCCCGTCCGCGCGCTCCAGCGGCTGCGCGCGGTCGCCTTCACCGCCGAGCAGGCCGAGGTGCTGGGGATCGAGACGGGAACGCCCGGTCTGTTCATCGAGCGGCGCGGCTTCCTGTCCGACGGGCGCACCGCCGAATTCACCCAGAGCTATTATCGCGGCGACGCCTATGACGTGGTGGCGGAGTTGAATGGCTGAACGTCCACTTATGTAATCCGTTCGTGCTGAGCTTGTCGAAGCACCGTCCTACTTCTCCTGGCTCCGAAAGAAAGAACGGTCCTTCGACAAGCTCAGGGCGAACGGATCAGGGATAGGCCCTGTTCTAAAGTTTCCGGAAAAACTCCGCATGCGGCGGAAGCGCGGCAAGCTGCTCGGCAACCCTCCCGCGCAATGTGGCGAGGCGCGAGGCCAGCTCGTCGGCGGAAAGCCCGTCGGCGATCGGATGCCAGCTTTGCGGCCGAACGCCCTGTCCCGTGAGCACCGCATGCCAGTTGGTCGGACCAAACAGGTCGCCGGGTTCGAACAATATATTGCCGGTCGCGCGAAACGCCTCGATCCGTTCGGCCAAGCTGTCGGGCATGCCTGCCGCTGCAACATCGCGCCAGAAGGGCGTCTCGTCGCGGCCCGCGAGTGCATAATGGGCAATCACGAAATCGCGGATGACCTCATATTCGTGGAGCGCATCGCGGTTGAAACGCGCGACGACATTGGGGTCGATCGCATCGCGCGGCAGCAGTGCGAGCAAGCGGATGATCGTCGTCTGGATCAAGTGGATCGAGGTCGATTCGAGCGGTTCGAGAAAGCCGCCCGCGAGCCCGATCGCGACGCAGTTGCGGTTCCAGATCGCCTTGCGGTGCCCCGCGGTGAAGCGCAGCCGGTTGGCATCGGCGAGCGGCGCACCGGGAAGACGCGAGCGGAGCAGCGCCTCGGCCTCATCATGCCCCAGATGCGCGCTCGAATAGACATAGCCGTTGCCGTCGCGGTGCTGAAGCGGGATGTGCCATTGCCACCCCGCCTCGCGCGCGGTCGAGCGCGTGAAGGGCGAAGGATCGCCCTCGCCTTTACAAGGCATCGCGACCGCGCTGTCGCACGGCAGCCAGTGGCTCCATTGGGTATAGCCGGTCTGCAGCGCCCCTTCGATCAACAGCCCGCGAAAGCCCGAGCAATCGACGAACAGATCGCCTTCGATCGTGCGGCCGTCATCCATCGCGAGGCCCGTGATGAACCCGTCTTCGGAGTCGAGCCGGACGTCGGCGACTTTGCCCTCGATCCGCACGACACCCTTGTCCTCGGCATAGCTGCGCAGGAAGCGGGCATAGGCGGCGGCGTCGAAATGGACCGCGTGATGAACCGGCCCGTGGCGCGTCGCGGGCGCGAACCGCCCCGCGCGCGCGGCCATCGTCTCCAGATTATAGGGCGCGTGATCGGCATCGCCGCCCGCCGCGAGATGACGCAGCCAATAATGGTGGAAATGGATCCCCGACATTTCGATGCCGAGGTAACCGAAGGGATGGAAATAGCGGTGCCCCTCGCCGCCCCAGCCGTCGAACTGGATGCCGAGCTTGACCGTGCCGTGGGTCGCGCGGAGGAATTCGGTCTGATCGATCCGCAGATAGCGGTTGAATTCGTGGATCGGTGGCACCGTCGCCTCACCGACCCCGACCGTCCCGATCGCTTCGGATTCGACGAGGGTGACCGTCTGCGCCTGCCCCGACAGCGCGCGGCCGAGCGCCGCCGCGGTCATCCAGCCCGCGCTGCCGCCGCCGACGATGACGATGCGCCGGACGGGGCGCTGGCGTGCGCTCATCCGCGCATCCGCCGTAACGCCTCGGCGTGGGTTTCCATCGCGTGAACGTCGCTCGCGACGGCGCGAAGCTGGCGCTGGAATTCGGTCATCAACGTCTGGTCCTCGACGAGCAGCGCCTGCGGGTCGAAGCTGCGCGGGATCACGCCGTGCCCCGCCATGACGAGCGCCCAGCTATCCTCGACATGCGCCTCGCGATTGAAATGCGCGAACATACCGCGCGCGGCGAACAGGTCGATTTTCGACGCGAGTTCGGCCGAGACCGGCGCGGCGCGCGCGGCGTCCCAGAAGGGCTCGCCAGCGCGGGCGTTGAGGCGGAAATGCTGCGCGGTAAAGTCGGTGACGCGCGCCCAGCTGCCGGCGATTTCCTCATTATAGATGTCGGCCTCGGGCATCGCGGCGCGGTCGATCGGCCAGAGCAGCACGAGCTGCGCGATGGCGAGCTGGAGCAGCAGCAATTCGCCGCCGTCGAGCGGCGGCGCATCGCCCGCCGCGGGTCCGACCGCAACGACATTGCCGACCCACGGGCGCGGACGCGCGGCGGCTTCGAGCGCTCCGGGCGAACCGGCGTCGATGACCCGCCCGATGGCCATCGCGAGCGCGGCGGGTGCATCGGCATCGGCGAGCAGCCGGCTGTCATAGGCAAACTCGATCGCCGTCCGGTCCGCCAGCGGGATCATCGCCAGCCATCCGGCGGGATGCGCGGCGGCACGGCCAAAGAGCGGCAACGGGTCGAAGGCGGGCGCCGAACCGCGGATCAGGCGGTCGCAAAAGCCGGGCCGTGCCGCAGTACCATCGGGGTCGAGTGCGCCGATCAGCGCGCCGTCCGCGTCGATTAACAGGTCGGCGTCCAGTCGCTCGCCGCCGGCAAGGTCGATCCGGTCGACGCGGCCGCCGTTCGTACGCACCGCCGCCCCCGCACCCGAAACGATGCGAATGTCGCCGCGCTCACACGCCGCACGCAGCAGCCGGGCATAGCCGGCGGCGTCGAGATGCCATCCCTGTTTGACCGCTTGTCGTGTCGCGCTCTCGCGCGGAAAAGCTGTCCGCCCCTGTTTGGCGGCGGCGGCGGCAAGGCAGAAATCCTCGAGCGCGACGCCGAGCCCCGCAGCCCGCGCGCGTGTCCAGTGCTGGACGAAAGGCAGCGACGCAAAGGCGCTGCCCGCGTCGCCAAAGGCATGGAGGAAGGCGCCGTCGCCGCCCGACCAGCCGGCGAATTGCTGGCCCATGTTGATCGTCGCAGCCGCTCCGGCAACCAGCGTCGCTTCGTCGATTCCGAGCAGACGGTGGAAGGTTGAAAGATCGGGCGGCGCGATCAGCGCGGCGTGCGGCGCCGGTTCCTCGCCCGTGTCGATCCACACGATGTCGGTTCCGAGCCGCGCGAAGGCGCGGCTGACAGCGAGCGCCGCCATCGCGGCCGCTATCCCGCCGCCATGGACGACGACCCGCTGCACTGCGTTCGTCATGGCGCGGGCGCCGGGCAATAGCGGGCGATGAAATCGGCGTGCGACGGCACGCTCGCCGCCGCGTCGGCGATCGTCGCCGCGAGGTTCTGCAATCGCTCGTTCACCGTCGCGGCGGGCAGCACGTCGGCCAGGCGGTCGGCAGCGCGCGGCTCGATCCCCTGCCCGACGAACACCGCCTGCCAGCTCGGCGGTCCGAAGAGCCCGTCGCGATACGCCTGGACATGGCCGCGGTGGCGGAAACGCTCGATCTTGCCAGCGAGCGTGTCGGGGAAGTCGATCGCCGTCACACGCTCCCAGAGCGGCGCATCGGCCTCGTTCGCGACATAATGAAGGATCAGGAAGTCGCGGATGCGGTCATATTCGACGTCCATCACGCGGTTGAGTTCGGCGGGCAGCGCGGGATCGATCGCGGGTTCGGACGGCATCAACGTCAGCATGTGCATGATCGCCATCTGAACGAGGTAGATGCTGGTGGACTCGAGCGGTTCGAGGAAACCGCCCGCGAGGCCCATGCCGATGCAGTTGGCGGCCCATGCCTTTTTGCGCTTGCCCGCCTTGAAGCGCAGCACGCGCGGGTCGGCGAGCGCTTCGCCATCGAGGTTGGCGAGCAGGGTCGCCGCCGCCTCGTCGTCCGAGATGTCGGCACTCGAATAGACATAGCCGTTGCCGGTGCGGTGCTGGAGCGGGATGCGCCATTGCCAGCCCGCCTTCCGCCGCGTCGAGCGCGTATAGGGGGTGAAATCGGCCGAGCGCACCGACGGCACCGCCTGCGCACTGTCGCACGGCAGCCAGTGCGACCAATCCTCCAAATCAACCCCGAGCGTTCCACCGAGAAGCAGCGAGCGGAAACCCGAACAATCGACGAAGAGGTCGCCCGCGACGCGCGTGCCCGAGGCGAGCTTCACCGCCTCGATATTGCCGCTTTCGCCATCTTGCTCGACCTCGACGATCCGCCCTTCGACGCGCTCGATCCCGCGCGCTTCGGCCCAGCCGCGAAGGTAGCGCGCGTAGAGGAAGGCATCGAGGTGATAGGCGTAGGCGAAGGCATTGCGGACGTCATTGCCATCGCCGCTGGGCAGCATGAACCGATTCTGCAGCGCGGTGATGATCGGGAAGCAATAGTCGAACAGCGGCGCCGCGGCCCCGGCCCGGTGCGCGCGAATCCAGTAGCTGAAGAAATCGGCCTCTCCGATCGGCCGACCGAAGGTGCCGAAGGGGTGGATGTAGCGGTCGCCCTCGCGCCCCCAGTTGACGAACTCGATGCCGAGCTTGAAGCTTGCCTGCGTCGCTTGCATGAACTCGACCTCGTCGAGCCCGAGGAAGTCGTTGAAATCCTTCATCTGCGGCAGCGTCGCTTCGCCGACACCAACGGTTCCGATCTCTTCGGATTCGACGAGCCGGACGCGGAAGCGCGCGGGATCGAGTTTCGCGGCGCACGCCGCCGCGCACATCCAGCCGGCGGTCCCGCCGCCGACAATCACCAGTTCGAATTTATCCCCCATATCGGGCCCAGCTTAGCTCGGGAGAAAGCCGGCGCCAGCCCCAAGTGGGAGCTGGCGCCGCCTCCCCTCTTTAGAAACTCAGGCGGACGCCGGCCTGATAGCGCCGGTCGTTCTTGAACCAGGCATTGGGCTTCAGCAGGCCGTCCGAATCCACTTGCTGGTACAGGACCGTGTCGGTGCCGAGCAGGTTGGTCGCCTCGAGCACGATCTCGATATTGGCGGTCGCGCGGAGGCGGAACGAGGCGTCCATATAGGCCGTATCCTTTTGCCAGATCGGCAAGCCAACGCAGCAATCGATCGCGGTCACCAGATATTTCGATCGCCAGTTATAGGCGACGCGCGCCGATACGATGCCCTTTTCGTACATGGCGACAAGGTTGTAGCTATGCTTCGAAATGCCTTCGAGCGCCTTCGCTTTGACCGCCGACGTGTCGTAACTGATTCCGCCGCCCGCGGTTCCGGCGCCGGTTTCGTTGGTCAGATTGACCGTCTCGATCCCGTCGTTCTTCACATAGGTGTAGTTCGCCTGGACCCCGAAACCGTCGAGTGGTGCCGGCAGGAAGTCGAAGAAGGTCTGGAACGCGACCTCCGCACCATAGATGCTCGCGCCCTTGCCATTGAACGGCCGGCTGACGCGCACTTCCTCGGTCACGCCGTTGTTGGCGATGTCCAACAGGAAGCTGCCCGACTGGATGTAATCTTGGAATTTCTTGTAGAAACCTGTGGCGGTGAACGAACTCGATTTCCCGAAATAATATTCGAGCGTCAGGTCGAACTGGTCCGCCGTGATCGGCTTGAGCCCCGGGTTCCCCGACTGCGCGGTATATTGCCAGTCATAGGCGATCGCATTGCCCGCGGGGTCGCGGGTGACCTTCGGGTCCGACCGGTCGTTGAGGTTCGGCGTCAATCGGTTGATCGTCAGGAAGTTACGGAGCAGGCCGAAATCGGGCCGCGACATCGCGCGCGAATAGGCAAAGCGTGACACCAGCTTGTCCGACAGGTCGAATTTGATGTTGAGACTCGGCAACGCGTGGAAATGGTTGACCTTGGTCGTGTCGGGAACCGTGGCGCCGTTGCTGAAAGCGATCTCGCGCTGGGTCACGACACAACCCGATGTCGCCGTCGGCAGGCCGGTGCCCTGATCCGTCCCGCGCTGACAAAGCAGCCCCGCCGGGGTAAAGGGATTGGGCAGCGTCGTCGCACCCTGTGTATCGTCGCGCGTCCAGATCAGGCGGACGCCGATGTTGCCCGAGATAGGAACGCCGCCGATCGCCAGGCTGTCGCCGCCGAATTTCGCCATCGCATAGGCGGACATCGTGCGCTCGCTGACCTTGTGGATTTCGCTCGGCAGGTAACAGCCATAGGATTGGTCGACCGTCTCGCCGGCCCGATACCCTTCGCCCGAGCAGACCGGATAATAGTCGCCGACGCCGATCGAGGGACGCCCGAGCGCCGCCGCCAGCTGCTCGCGGTTCGACAACATGTCCATGTTGAAGAAGGCGAAGCTGTTGTGGTTGATCTGGTTGCCGGCGAAGAAATTGCCGTCGAAGGTATGGAGCTGGTTGCTTCCCGCCGGATAGACCGGCTTGTCGATGTTGAAATAGGGCGCCTGCGTATAGGTCCAGGTGTTCGAGATATTGGCCCAGTTATATGCGCCCCAGCGCACCGTCTGGTCGCGGTCGGCATAGCGTGCGCCGACCTTGATGGCGTCGAGCCAGCCCGAATCGACGTCATATTCGACGTCGGCGCGCAGCGCGACTTCCTTGCCGTCGCTGTCCTCGGTGTGGTCGGTGACCGCATAATAAAAGTAATTATTCGGGTTGTTGAGGCCGCCCGCCGAGAGATTGATATTCTCGGCCTGGTTCGGCAGGAATTCGAGCCGCGGATATTTGCCGGTCAGGTCGACATAGGTGTCGGCAAAGGTGCGCGCGGTGACCGACGCGTTGTAATTGCTCACACTGGCATCGACATATTGGCCGTCGAGCGTCACGCGCAGCTTGTCGGACACATCCCAGCGGAAGTTGACGCCGATATCCTGCGTGATCTGCTTGTTCTTGAGCGCGTTCGCGGCGGTATCGACCTGTGGCGCGCGCTGCTGCGGGACGCAGCCTTCCCAGCCATAGCAACGATTGAAGAATGCCTCGCCGTCCTCGTTGACGCCCAGCCCCAGATTGTCGTTGCCTTCGCCGACATAGGGGCGCGGCGCCGACCACCAGCCGCTGAGAAAATTGCCGTCTTCGTCGAACGCGAACGGACCCCGCCCCGTGCCCGGATTGACCAGCGTCGGGTCGGTCACCAGATAATCGCTGGGCTGGCCATAGATGCTGAACGCACTCGAATAGAGCGCATATTCGCGCCAGCTGTTGTTGTACTGCGACCGGTTATATTGCGCGGTCAGTTCCATGTCGCCGTCGTTCGACCGCCACTGGAACGCACCCGCTATGCCATAGCGTTTCCGGTCATATTCATTGTCGCGCATATATATCCCGCTGGGGATATATTGCTTGCCCGGCCCGAATACGCCGTCGAAAATCGCCATGCGATCGAACTGGACGCCCTGGCTCGCGGTGATCGAATGCGCATAGGCGCCGTTGATCAGAACGCCGATTTCGCCAATGCCGGTCTGCCACCGGTTCGACAGGATGCCCGAGATTTCGGGCGTCGATTTCTGGGCAATATCGCCATAGGTGTTCTTGATCGAGAAAGAGATCAGCCGCCCGTCGGAGTTGAAGGGCAAGCGCGTGCGCAGGTTGACCGTGCCGGCGATGCCGCCCTCGATCATCTCGGCAGTCTGGTTTTTGTAGGTGTCGATGCCGCCCAGCAGTTCGGGCGAAATATCCTGCCAGCTGAGGCCGCGCGACGAGTTGGCGCTGAAGGTGTCGCGGCCGTTGAATTCGGCGCGCACTTGGCTGAGACCGCGGACGATGATCCCCGAGGGTTCGGCAGAGAAATGCGATGTGTCGTCGGTGCCGGCGAAACGGATGACGGTGATGCCGGGCACGCGCTGCAATGCTTCGGCAACCGACTTGTCGGGGAAGGAGCCTATATCCTCGGCGGTGATCGAGTCGACGACCGTATCGGCGTTGCGTTTGCGGTTCTGCGCCGACTCCAGGTTGGCGCGGATACCCATGACGACGATGTCTTCAGGCTTCTCGTCACCCGTCGACGCGGGCGCCGTACTCTCCTGCGCTGCGGCAGGAAGCGTGATCGCGCTCGCCAGAGCGGCGACGCATATGCCGTGAAGCAGACCGTGGCGAATCCGATGTGTAGCGGCAGGCCCCTGAACCATTTTTATTTTCCCCCATCCCGACCAGTCTGATTGCCTTCCCACAATCTATATAAGACCAATTGCGTCCTTGGACTATTACCAATAGACTACAAATCCAGCACGCTGTCCTTTGCAAATTTATGGCAGTGCAAAGATGTTGCCTGAGGGGGCGACGGCGACTGGGGAGGCAAAAGCCATGCGATTGATTTCACTCGATGTGTTGCGCGGACTGACCGTCGCGGGGATGATATTGGTGAACTCCGCCGCAGCAATGAAATATGGGGCAGAGGCCGACGTCGCGCCATTCCTGCTGCATGTCAGCTGGGACGGCCTCACCCTCGCCGACCTCGTTTTTCCCGGTTTTTTGACGATGGTCGGGATCGCCATCCCTTTTTCGATGCGCGAAGCGAAGCTCGATTCGGCGCAGCGCGGTCATATTTTCGGCCGCACCGGACGCCTGCTCCTGTTGGGCTTCATTCTCAGCAATCTTTATTGGTTCACCAGCTTCGCGTCGGGCGACTGGCGCCTGTTCGGGGTCTTGCAGCGAATCAGCCTCGTCTATTGCGCCTGCGCGCTGCTGTTCCTGCTCGCCGGCCCGCGCGCGCGGATGGTGATCGCCGCAGCCATTCTCGCACTCTACTGGCCGCTCGCGCTGCTTCCCTCACTCGATGGCGTTGCGACCGACATATGGGTGCGCGGGCATAATTTCATCGCGTCGATCGACCGCCTCGTCCTTGGCAATCACCTCTATGTGAAGGGCCCAGAAGGCTATGATCCCGAAGGAATATTGGGCACGCTGCCCGCGATCGCCCAGGGGTTTATCGGCGTCGCGATCGGCGAAATGCTGATTCGCCACAAGGGTCCGGCGGGGCGGCAGCTCGCGATGATCGGCGCCGCGATGCTGGTTGCCGGCGGCGCGTGGAGCCTCGCCTTCCCGATCGTGAAGGACATCTGGTCGAGCAGTTTCGTCCTTGTCACCAGCGGGATTACGATCCTCGCGCTCGCGCTACTACACCATTTGCTCGACCGCGAAGGGCGCCCGCCGGGGATCGCGGCGACGGCGATGCTGGCGTTCGGGGCCAACGCCATCGCCGCCTATACTTTGCACCAGGTCACGGCAGGCATGGTGACGTGGGATCTGCTGTTGCTGCCCTTCCGCGCCTTGCGCGAGACGCTGGGCGACCCGGTCGCCTCTTTACTGCCCATCCTTATCTATATGCTGTTGATCTGGGGCGCGATGGAATGGCTGCGCCGCAAGGGCTGGATCATCAAAATCTGATCGCGGCAAACATACATCTTGATGAGACCAATATAACCTATATAGTACCAATGTGTCGTGTGGCGATAAGTCACCGATCCGGAGACAAGATCATATGACGCCGAACGCCGCAATCGACGGACGACAGACGCTAATGGAGCAGGAGGCCGGGGAGGCAGCGGTCGCAGTCGGGGCCATGCTCGCCGCGAATCGCGATGCGTTTGCCGCGATCGCCCGGCGCCTGCGCGCCTCGCCCCCCGAAGCGGTCGTCACCTGCGCGCGCGGATCGTCGGACCATGCCGCGACCTATGCCAAATATCTGATCGAGACGATGACGGGGACGCCGACCGCGTCGGCCGCGCTGTCGATCGCGTCGCTCTATGACGCCCCTGCGGTCACGGGAAACCGGCTGTGCCTTGCCATTTCGCAGTCGGGAAAAAGCCCCGACCTGCTCGCCGCGGTCGAACAGCAGCGCGATGCCGGAGCCTTTGTCGTCGTTCTGGTCAATGCCGAAGGCTCGCCGCTCGCAGCCCTTGCCGACGTCGTGATCCCGCTGTCCGCCGGGGTCGAACGGTCGGTGGCCGCGACCAAATCCTATATCGCGTCGCTCGCCGCGATCGCTGCCCTCGTCGCAGCCTGGTCCAAGGACGCGGCGCTCGAAAACGCGCTGACCGCCCTGCCCGGCCAGCTTGCGGAGGCGTTCGCGCTCGACTGGTCGCCTGCGGTCGGCGCCTTTCAGGATGCCACGAACCTGTTCGTTCTCGGGCGCGGCTATGGCCTTGGCGTGGCGCAGGAGGCGGCGCTCAAATTCAAGGAAACCTCGGGACTCCATGCCGAAAGTTTCAGCGCCGCCGAGGTGCGCCACGGCCCGATGGCGATCGTTGGCGACGCCTTTCACGTCCTCGCGCTGGGCGGCACCGACCGCGCCGCCGCCGGTGTTCGCGACGTTGCCGACGAATTCCGCGGGCGCGGCGCAACCGTGTTGCTCGCCGACCCTGCGGGCGGCGACTTGCCCGCGATCGCGGCGCATCCGGCGATCGAGCCGATCCTGATGATCCAGAGCTTTTACCGCATGGCGAGCGCACTGGCGCTGGCGCGGGGCCACAACCCCGACTCGCCTCCGCATCTCAACAAGGTTACCGAGACCCTATGATCTTTCGTTTCCATAACGGCCGGGTCGCACTGCCGGGCGGTGCCGTCGGCGCGGTGGACATCGCCGTCGCCGACGGCACCGTCACTGCCGTCACACCCGCGGCCGCCACGCCAGCAGACCGGGAAATCGACCTGGACGGCGGCTGGCTCCTCCCCGGCTTCGTCGATACGCAGGTCAATGGCGGCGGCGGGGTGCTGTTCAACGACCAGGTCGATGTCGAAGCGATCGCGGCGATCGGCGCCGCGCATGCGCGCTATGGCACCACCGCCTTCCTGCCGACGCTGATCAGCGACACGCCGGCGCAGATCGCTGCCGCGCTCGCGGCGGTCGATGCCGCGATCGAGCAAGGAGTTCCGGGCGTCGTCGGCATTCACATCGAAGGCCCGTTCATCAACGAGGTGAAGCGCGGCATTCACGAGGCGCATCGCATCCGCCGCCTCGACGACGCCATCCTTACGACGCTCACCGCGCCGCACCGCGGGCGCGTGATGCTGACGCTGGCGCCCGAACTGTGCGACGAGGACGACATCCGCACGCTCGTCCGCCACGGGGTGATCGTCAGCGCAGGGCATAGCGATGCGACCTATGACGAAGCGCAGCGCGCGATCAGCGCGGGGCTCTCCGGCTTCACCCATTTGTTCAACGCGATGTCGCCGCTGCATCACCGCAATCCGGGCGCGGTCGGCGCGGCGTTCGACTCCGATACCTGGTGCGGGCTGATCGTCGATGACGTCCATCTGCACCCGGCGGTCGTGCGGCTGGCGGTCCATGCGAAGGGCAAGGATCGCATCATGCTGGTCACCGATGCGATGCCCAGCGTCGGCACCGACGTCAGCGAATTCACGCTGCAGGGCAAGCGCATCGCGGTGAAGGACGGCGTCTGCATCTTCGAGGACGGCACGCTCGCGGGCACGCACCTCGACATGGCGTCGGCGCTGCGCAAGACGGTGGAGGTGACGGGGCTGTCCGTCCCCGATGTGTCGGCCATGGCGAGCGCGACGCCTGCCGCCTTCCTGTCGCTCAAGGACAGCATCGGCGCGATCGCACCCGGGCAGCGCGCCGACTGGGTGTGGATGAGTACAGACCTCGCACCGCGCGCCACATGGATCGGCGGGCGCGTTGTTCCAGAAACCGCATCGGACCTTGTCCAAGCCGCACAATGATAAACAAGCCGCGGAACAACAAGCGGCGAAAGTTTTGGGGAATACGCCGATGAGCTTGATCATCACCTCTCCGCTTAGAGGATGGGCGACGACGCTGGACAGCGTTCCCGACCCCGTTTTTGCCCAGCGGATGATGGGCGACGGCGTCGCGATCCAGCCGCTTGGCGACACCGTCGTCGCGCCGTTCGACGGCGAAGTGGTGACGCTTCACGACGCGGGCCACGCGATTTCGCTGCGCAGCGCCGAGGGCGCCGAGGTGCTGATCCATATCGGGCTCGATACGGTGATGCTGAAGGGCGAGGGCTTCACCCCGCTCGTCGCGATCGGCGACAAGGTATCGCGCGGCGACCCGCTGATCCGCTTCGATCTCGACGCGGTTGCGCTCGCTGCGACGAGCCTGATCACCCCGGTGATCGTCACCAACGCCGAGGCTTTTGCGATCAGCCGCCGCACCGTCGATTGCGCGATCGGCGCATGCGAAGCACTGATGACATTGGTCCCGGTACAGGCTGAGGCGCGCCCCCGGTCGGATGACGGCACGGTGGTCGAGCAGGCGGTAACGCTGTCGCTGCCGCACGGCATCCACGCGCGTCCCGCCGCGCGGATCGGGGAGACGGCACGGCGGTTCGAGGCCGACGTGCATCTGCTGAACGGCGACAAGCGCGGCGATGCGCGCAGCACCGTGGCGCTGCTCGCGCTCGGCACAGGCTTTGGCGATGACGTCATCGTGCAGGCGCGCGGCGACGATGCCGAGGCGGCGCTTGCGGCGATCGTCACCTTGCTGGCGACCGACATGGGTGAAGGCGCAGCGGTCGCGGCGCCCGTCGCGGCAAGCCCGGCACAAGTATTGCGCGCGGGACAAATCGGGGGCGTCATTGCCTCTCCCGGCCTTGCGATGGGGCCCGCGGCGCGGTTGCGGCAGGCCGAGATTGCGGTCGCGCGCGATGGCACCGGCGCTGTCGAGGAACGTGCCGCGCTGCTGGCGGCTCGGGGCGAGGTTCGCGGGCAGATTGCAGCGCGCGCCGACAGCGCGGACGGCAGCGTCGCGGCGGTCATGCACGCGCATCTGGCGCTGATCGACGATCCCGAACTGCTTGCGGGGGCGGAGAAGCGCATCGCCGAGGGACGCAGCGCGGGCTTTGCATGGCGCGGCGCGATCCACGACCAGGTCGACGCAATCCGCGCGACGGGCAACGCACATCTGATCGAACGCATCGACGACCTTGTGGACATCGAACGCCAATTGCTGTCGACGCTGACGGGCACCCCGCTCGACGGCAATGCCATTCCGGCCGGGGCGATCGTGGTTGCCGAGGACTTGCTGCCGTCGCAGCTCGTGGCGCTCGCGGCGGCAGAACCCGCCGGCATCTGCCTCGCGCGCGGCGGCCCGACCTCGCACGTCGCGATCCTCTGCGCGGGCATGGGCCTTCCCGCACTCGTCGCGATGGGCGATGCGCTGGGTGCGGTTGCCGACGGCGCGCCGCTGCTGCTCGATGCCGAGATGGGGCATGTCACAGCCAACCCTTCGGCAGCCGACGCCGATGCGTTTACGGCCCGCCTCGCGAAGCGCGAGGCGCGGCGCGAAGCAGCACAATCGGCAGCAAAGGACGCTTGCCAGACCGCCGACGGCACGCGCATCGAAATTTTCGCCAATATCGGCATGGTCGAAGACGCCGTGCTCGCCGCCGCACAGGGCGCCGAGGGATCGGGGCTCGTCCGCAGCGAGTTCCTGTTCCTCGATCGCGATACCGCGCCGTCCGAGGACGAGCAGCACGCCGCCTATCAGGGGATCGCCGACGCGCTCGCGGGCAAGCCCGTCATCATTCGCCTGCTCGACATCGGCGGCGACAAGCCTGCCGCCTATATTCCGATCGATGCCGAGGAAAATCCGGCGCTCGGCCAGCGCGGTATCCGCGTCGCGCTCGCGCATCCGGCGCTGCTCGAAACACAGCTTCGCGCCATCCTGCGCGTCCAGCCCGTCGGCCAGTGCAAGATCATGATCCCGATGGTCGCGAGCATCGACGAGCTGCGGCGTGTGCGCGCGCTCGTCGACCGGCTGCGCGGCGAAATGGGGATCGCGTCACCCGTCGAGGTCGGCGCGATGGTCGAAACCCCGGCGGCAGCGATGACCGCCGACCTGCTCGCCGCCGAGGCCGACTTCCTGTCGATCGGCACCAACGACCTTACCCAATATGTGCTCGCGATGGATCGCGGCAATCCGGCGGTCGCCGCCGGGGTCGACGCGATGCACCCCGCGGTGCTGCGCATGATCGGCGAAACCTGCCGACTTGCCACCGCGCGCGGGCGCTGGGTCGGCGTGTGCGGCGGGCTCGCCTCCGATCCCGCGGCGCTGCCGATCCTCGTCGGTCTCGGCGCCACCGAACTCTCGGCCGTCCCCGGCTTCGTCGCCGAGGCGAAGCAGATCGTTCGCGGACTGACCCTGATCGAAGCACGCGCGCACGCCGAACTCGCGTTGCAATGCAAGTCGGCGGCCGAGGTTCGCGCGCTCGCCCGCGCATTCGAGGAGCGCTTTAAGGAGATTGGGCGATGAGAAAGATGCTCGAAACGCTCCAGCCACTCGGCCGCGCGCTGATGTTGCCGATCGCGGTGCTGCCGATCGCGGGCCTGCTGCTGCGTATCGGCCAGCCCGACCTGCTCGACATCGCCTTCATCTCGGCAGCGGGCGCCGCGATCTTCGAAAATCTGGGCATCCTCTTCGCCATCGGCGTCGCGGTGGGCTTTGCGCGCGACGGCAATGGCGCCGCGGCGCTCGCGGGCGTGGTGTGCTACCTCGTCACCACCACCGGCGCGCAGACCTTCCTCACCGCACCGCCCGATATTGGCGCGGGACTGCCCGAGGCAGCGGCGGCGCTCGCCGCGAAGAATTGGGCGCTGACCCAGATCGACAAGCTCGAAGTACCCATAGGCATATTGTCCGGCCTCATCGGCGGCAATTTCTACAACCGTTTTGCCACCATCGCGCTGCCCGAATATCTCGCCTTCTTCGGCGGCCGGCGCTTTGTTCCGATCGCCAGCGGGGTCGCGGGGCTGCTGCTCGCCGCCGTCATCGGCTATGGCTATGCGCATATCAGCGGCGCGATCGATACCGCGAGCCGCACCGTGGTCGAAAGCGGCAGCGCCGGTCTCTTCGTCTATGGTGCGCTCAACCGGCTGCTGATCGTCACCGGGCTCCACCACATCATCAACAATGCCGCCTGGTTCCTCGTCGGCGATTTCGGGGGCGCCACCGGCGACCTGCGGCGCTTCTTTGCGGGCGATCCCAATGCGGGCGCATTCATGTCGGGCTTTTTCCCGGTGATGATGTTCGGCCTGCCCGCCGCATGCCTCGCCATGTATCACGAAGCGCGGCCCGAACGGCGGAAAGCGGTCGGCGGCATGCTCTTCAGCCTCGCCTTCACCAGCTTCCTGACCGGAGTGACCGAACCGATCGAGTTCACCTTCATGTTCGTCGCGCCCCTGCTCTATGCGATCCACGCGCTGCTGACGGGCCTCTCGATGGCGTTGATGAACGCGCTCGACGTCAAGCTCGGTTTCGGCTTTTCGGCCGGGCTGTTCGACTATGTGCTGAACTTCAGCCTCGCGACGCGGCCCTGGATGCTGCTGCCGGTGGGCGCCGCCTATGCCGCGCTCTATTACGGCCTGTTCCGCTTCTTCATCCGCCGTTTCGACCTCGCGACGCCGGGACGCGAAAAGGGTGTGGTCACCGAAACCGCCACCCAATCGGCGGGCGGCGCGCGCGGCGGAGCTTTTGTCGCGGCGCTCGGCGGCGCAGCCAATCTGGTCAGCGTCGATGCCTGCACCACGCGCCTGCGCCTGATCGTCGCCGACCAGCAGGCGATCGACGACGACGCGTTAACCGCGCTCGGCGCGCGCGGCATCATCCGCCCTTCGGAGAAGGCCGCCCAAGTCGTGCTCGGCCCCATCGCCGATCTGGTCGCCGAGGAAATCCGCGGCGCGCTCGCGTGGAGCGGCGCTGCGGCGGCGGCGACGCTGACCCCGGTGGTGGCTGGCGGCACCGACGCCTCGGGGCTTCCGGCGGAAATTGTCGGCGCGCTCGGCGGTGATGCCAATGTTCGCAGCGTTCACGCGCTTCATGGGCGCTTCCGGGTCGAACTCGCCGATGCGGGACGCGTAGATGAGGGCGCACTCGCCCGGATGACGCGCGGCATCGTCCGGCCGCAACCCGATGTTTGCCATATCCTGATCTGAAATAGGGCGGCGGCCTTCCCGCCGTTCGCCCTTGGCGCTCGCCCGACCGTTCTCTTGGAGCGTTCGGGCGGGTGCCACTTCCCGACCCAGCTCAGGCCGGCGAGGACAGCTTCATCATCACCAGTCCGCTGACGATCAGCAGCGCGGCGGTAATCCGCATCGCATTCGCCTGTTCACCGAGGATGAAAATGCCGACCAGAAACGCCCCGACCGCGCCGATTCCGGTCCAGATCGTATAGGCGGTGCCGAGCGGCAGCGATTTCATCGACAGCGACAGCAGGACGAAGCTCACGATCATTGCGACGAGCGTGATGGCTGTCGGCGCCGGCCGCGTGAAGCCGTCCGATTGCTTCATCGCAAACGCCCAAATGATTTCAAAAATTCCGGCAATCGTCAAATATATCCAGGCCATGACAGCCTCCTTCAAAGGCTGCCGGGCCGTCCCGGACTTGTAAGCCCGCGCGGCGCGCGGGCGAGGACGTGGCCTCTTTATGGCGACCTGGCAGGGGCAGTAGGACTCGAACCTACGACCCTCGGTTTTGGAGACCGATGCTCTACCAACTGAGCTATACCCCTAGGCCGGAGTGCGCCACTAGCCGGATTGCGAAGGCGGGGCAAGAGGGATCACGGGTTGCGCGGGCGGGCGGGCCTGATATGCGCAATTTCACATGAGCACCGCCGCTTCCCCCGCCCCCTCTTCGGCTGCACCGCAAAATTACCTCGGCGGAATCGCGCTGCGGCTGCTGGCGATGGCCAGCCTTTCGCTGATGTTCGTGCTGGTCAAGCTGATCGCGGAATCGGGCGTCCATATCCTCGAAAGCCTGTTCTGGCGGCAAGCGGTGGTGATCCCCCTCGTTTTCGCCTGGGCGTTGTCGCATGGCGGCATCGCATCGCTCAAGACCCGGCGGATCGGCGCCCACGCGCGCCGCGCGACGATGGGCCTCATCGGCATGGCGTGCAATTTCGGCGGCATGATCTTCCTGCCGATGGCCGAGGCGACGACGATCAACCTGTCGGTGCCGATCTTCGCGGTGATCTTTGCCGCGCTGCTACTCGGCGAGCCGACGGGGTGGCAGCGGTGGAGCGCCGTCATCATCGGCTTTGTGGGGGTGCTCGTCGTCCTGAACCCCGCGGCCAGTTTCACCAGCGGGTTCAGCGGCGATCATGGCATCGGGACCTTGATCGCATTGGGCGGCGCGCTGATGACCGCGCTCATCACCATCGCCATCCGCGACCTTGGCCGCACCGAAAATGCGACGACGATCGTCTTCTGGTTCAGCCTGCTGTCGATGCTCCCGCTGGGGGTCGCCCTGCCCTTCGTCTTTACCCCGCACACAGCCTATCAATGGCTGCTCCTGCTCGGACTCGGCTTTTCGGGCGCGGTTGTGCAAATGTCGCTGACCGGCGCGCTGCGCCTCGCCCCGGTGGCGGTCGTCATTCCGATGGACTATTCGGCGCTGCTCTGGTCGATCGCCTGCGGCTGGTGGTTCTTTGGCACCCTGCCCGCCGACACGACGTGGATCGGTGCCCCGCTGATCATCGCGAGCGGGTTGTTCATCGCGTGGCGCGAGCATCGCCTGCACATCGAGCGCACAAAGGACATCACGGCATGACGCTCCCCATTCTCTACCATTGCCCCGACGCCCGTTCGCTGCGCTGCCTGTGGGCGGCCCTGGAAGCGGGGATCGATGTCGACCTCCGCCTGCTCAAATTCCCGCCGCGCGCGTTCGAGCCCGATTATCGCGCGGTCAATCCGCTGATGACGATTCCCGGCTGGGTCGAGGACGGGCAATTGATGACCGAATCGGCGGCGATCTGCGAGCGGATCGCCGAGGGAACCCCGCTCGAGGTGCGCCGCGACGAGGATGATTATTGGGCGTGGCGCAACTGGCTCCACCGCAGCGACGCGACGCTGACATTTCCGCTCGCGATCATGATCCGCTACACGCGCGTCGAGCCCGAGGAGCGGCGGCTGTCCCAAGCGGTCGGCGATTACAAAGCCTTCTTCGGCGGCCGCGCGAAAAGCATCGAGGCGGCGCTGGGCGACGGGCGCGAGTGGCTCGTCGCCGGACGCTTCACGATTGCCGACATCGTGATCGGCTATGCGGCCTTCCTCGCGACGACATTGGGTGCCGACGATGTGCTGGGCAATGCGACAAAGGCTTGGCTGGACCGCTGCACGGCGCGCGAAGGGTTCCGGAGCGCCCGCGCGCGGCAGAAAGCCGCGGCCTGACGGAAAAGGGCTCCACCATAGGTGAAGCCCTTCGTGCCCCCCGTGCATGGCAACGCCAACGGAGAAAACGCATCGGCCTTTCGGGGTGTAGGTCGCGTGAAAGGCCGGATGTGTGGTGAATTTATGCCGCGCGGGAGAGGTTGGCTTTCACATTCTCACTGCCCATCGCGTTCCAATGGTGATCCATCCTGAGCTTTGTCTGGATGCGCACGACGCCACCGTAACCCGACCATCAGGACGAAGGGCCAGAATATCGTGTTCAGGAGGTCGAACGCACTGTCCGGCATCCGCAACGTGCCGTGCGCGATGCAGTCGGCAACTTCCTTCGCAACGGCCGCAGCCAAGACGAACAGAAACGGTGTCCATGTTGCAAGCGAACGCCGGGTCACGATCCGGGCAAGAAACAGAACGACCATGCCGCCGTGCACATGCAGCAGGCTGTCCGACGCACCCGTACTCATTCCGAGCGCGTAGCTCAGCGGACGGTAGAATTCGATGAGGTTTTCCATCGGCACGCGCTAGAGCAGCGGACAAATGAACCTGCCGTTACCGGCGGTAGATGACGCAAGAGAAGCGTCGATCGTTCAATTCACCATCCGCGCATACCCCTCCCAATAGGGCGCGCGCAGGTCCTTGCGCAAGATCTTGCCGCTCGCATTGCGCGGCAGGGCGTCGATCACGTCGATGCTGCGCGGGCATTTGAAGGGTGCGATGCGCTCGCGCGCCCAGGCGATGATGTCGGCTTCCTCGACGTTCGTGCCGGGCTTGGCGACGACGACGGCTTTCACCGTCTCGCCCCATTTTTCGTCGGGGATGCCGATCACCGCGACCTCCTGCACCGCGGGGTGACCGAAGATCGCGCTTTCAACCTCGGCGGGATAGACATTCTCGCCGCCCGTGATGATCATGTCCTTCATCCGGTCGTGGATGAAAAGATAGCCGTCCTCGTCGAGATAGCCCGCGTCGCCGGTGCGGATCCAGCCGTCGCCGGTCATCGTCTTTGCGGTCGCGTCGGGCAGGTTCCAATATCCCAGCATATTGTTCGACGAGCGCGTCACGACCTCGCCCACTTCGCCCGTCGGGACCGACTGGCCGTCGGGTCCGAGGATGACGATTTCGACCCCGGGGAGCGCCTTGCCCGCCGAACGCATGCGCGCATTGCCCGCGGGGTCATGATCCTCGGGCGGCAGCATCGAGATCGTGCCCGTCGTCTCGGTCATCCCATAGGCTTGGATGAACTGCGCGCCAAAGACCTTGATGCATTGGCGCAGCAGTTCGAGCGGGATCGGCGCCGCGCCGTAGAGGATATATTTGAGGCGGCTGTAATCGACGCTGGCGCAGCGCGGGTGCATCAGCAGCATCTGGAGCGCCGCGGGGACGATGAAGAAGCGCGTCACGCCATGCCGCTCGACCGCGTCGAACACGCCATCGGGGTTGAATTCGGCAAGGATGATGCCGGGAAGCCCCGATGCGAGCGCCATGATGCCCAGCCCCGTGCCGCCGATATGCGCGCACGGCATCGCGACCAGCACCGCCTCGTCATCCTCCCATTTGGTGTAGGGCAGGTCGAGCGTGCTCGAATGTTTGCGGAGCGCGAAGAGGTTGTGGTTCGACAGCACCGCGCCCTTGGGATTGCCGGTGGTGCCCGAAGTGTAGAGCTGGAGCACCGCGTCGTTGGCGCCCGATGGATCGAAGGGCACGCGCGTCGCACCGTCGATCATCGCCCGTGCGTCGGCGGCGCCGATGATCGCCGGGTCGTTCCGGAGCTTTCCGGCAAGCTGATCGGCCAGCCCGTCGAACCCCGGTCCGGCGAAGACGATCTTCGCCTGTGTATCGTTGACGATGAACGCCCATTCGGTCGGCGACAGCCGCCAGCCGATCGGCGCCATCACAATGCCCGCGCGCGCTGCGCCGTAAAAGAGAGTGAAATAGAGGTCGCTGTTCTTACCGATCCACGCGATGCGGTCGCCCTTGCTGAGCCCCGCCGCGATCAGCGCCGACGCGGCGCGCGCGGTGCGATCGTCGAGTTCGGCGTAGGTATAGAGGCGGTCTTCCTCGCGCAGCGCCACCCGGTCGGGGCGCTCGCTGGCCCAATGGGTCAGGAATTCATCGAATGTGAAAAGGTCCGAAACGTCGCGGCCCATCGCCTATCTCTCCTCGAATCGCATCTCTTTCGTGCAATTGGCGCGAGGCTAGCGGCTGCGGTCGCGGCGTAAAGCGCCGATCGGTTGACCTGTCAGGGACGTCAGGTGCGACGGAAGAGCAGCATCAGGTTGTTCGCTGGCATCGCGCGGCGTTCGGCGAAGGCTAGCCCGGCATCGGCGGCGGCGGCTTTGACGGCATCGGTGTCGCGAAGGCCCCATGCCGGATCGCGGCTGCGCAGGCTGTCATCAAAGGCGAGATTGCTTGTCGCCGTGGGCACATTGGGTTCGACATAGGGGCCGTAGAGAATCAGCGGCGCGCCGGGCGCGAGCAGCCGCGCGGCGCCTGCGAACAGGCCAAGCGTGGCCTCCCACGGGCCGATATGCACCATGTTGATGCAGAGAATCGCATCGGCGCGATCGACCGGCCATTTGGCGGCCGCCGCGTCGAGCGCGATCGGCGGCGCGATATTCGCAAGACCCGCCTCGGCGCGGTACGCCGCGATCGAGTCCAGCCCGGCGGGGTCAGGGTCGCTGGGCTGCCAGTCGAGATGGGGAAAGGCGGCGGCGAAATGGACGGCATGCTCGCCCGATCCGCTCGCAACCTCCAGCACCGTGCCGGTTTCGGGCAGCCAATCGGCGAGCACCGCGACTATGGCGTCACGATTGCGCAGCGTTGCGGGGGCGTGGCGTTTGTCGGCTGGCGCGCCGTCCCCTGGCATCCAGGGCTGCGGCGTCACTTTTTCGCCTGTGCCCGCGCGCGCCGTTCGCGCACGATCAGCCAAGCAAACAGGCCGACCGGGCCGACCATCAAGGTCAGAAACAGGAAGGGGAATTGGACGATCCGGCTGAACCCCTTCTGGTCGGCGTCGCGCGCGATCCACATGCCCGTGAACAGATCGAACGCCAGATAATGGATCCACCCCATGGTCGCCCCGCCGGGGCTGTCGAACAGCTTCATCACACCCTTCAGCGTCGTGAAGTCCGCACCGCTCGCGCCGCCGGGGTCGATGCCACCGGTCAGGAAACCGACGATCAATACCGTGTAGGCGAGGCACAGGAGGAAAACGCCGGCGTAGAGGATCGCCGCGAGGATTTTGGGGCTGCGCGGCAGGAAAGCGAGCGCGATCCAGCCCGCGAAGGCCCAGTAATTGGCCAACAGAAAGATATTGTCCCAGCTCATCATACGCTCCCCGCCCTGTCAGATCAGTCCGCCGAGCCCGAAAAGCACGACGCCAGCGAGCAAGGCAATGGCGCCGGTGACGGTGATCAGCAAGGCCATTCGGGCCGCCGACGCGCGCCGCGATGCAAGGAAGGCCGTCGCAAGGCCGAGCCCGATCCCAAATAGCGGGGCGTAGAGGAAGGCCCAGTCGTAGCTGAATTCGCGGCGGACCTCGACCATCTCCCACTGCTCGACGACGAGGCCGTAAGCGGTGATGGCGATCAGCCAACCGAGGATCCCGACGATCGCGAACAGCGCACCGGCCGCGACGCACCCGGCGCCCGAACGCGGTTCGGGGCGATCGAGGCCGGGCGCGGGTTCGGTCATCAGCCCTCCCAGGCGAGTATGGGTTTGCGCGCCGCGAGCGTCTCGTCGAGACGCGCGCGCGGGGCGAAATGCGGCGCGGTCTTGAGCGCCGGGTCGCCGTTCTTCGCGCGCATCGCGATGCTGCGCAGCGCGCCGATGAACTGGTCGAGCGCCGCCTTGCTCTCGGTCTCGGTCGGCTCGACGAGCATCGCGCCGTGGACGACGAGCGGGAAATAGACCGTCATCGGGTGATAGCCCTCGTCGATCAGCCCCTTGGCGATGTCGAGCGTCGAGAAGCCTTCGGCGAGACCCTTGTCGCTGAACAGCGCCTCGTGCATGCACGGGCCCGACGCCGCGAACGGCGCATCGAGCACGCCTTCGAGGCTGCGCAGCACATAATTGGCGTTGAGCACCGCATCTTCGGCGACCTGCTTGAGGCCGTCGGCGCCGTGGCTGAGAATATAGGTCAGCGCGCGTGTGAACATGCCCATCTGACCGTGGAAAGCGGTCATGCGGCCGAAGGTCTGCGGATGATCCTCGCCCGCATTTTCTTCTTCGATCAGACGGAAATCGTCGCCATGCTTCGTCACAAAAGGTAGCGGCGCGAAGGGCGCCAGCGCTGCCGACAGCACGACCGGACCCGAGCCGGGCCCGCCGCCGCCGTGCGGGGTCGAGAAGGTCTTGTGGAGGTTGATGTGCATCGCGTCGATGCCGAGGTCGCCGGGGCGCACGCGGCCGACGATCGCGTTGAAGTTCGCGCCGTCGCAATAGACATAGCCGCCCGCCGCATGGACCGCGTCCGAGATCGCCTTCATCTCGCGCTCGAACAGGCCGCAGGTGTTGGGGTTGGTGATCATCACGCCCGCGACGTCGGGGCCGAGGCGCGCCTTCAAGGCTTCGAGGTTGACGCGGCCCGCTTCGGTCGCGGGAATATCCTCGACCGTGAAGCCCGCGAAGGCGGCGGTCGCGGGGTTGGTGCCGTGCGCGCTTTCGGGCACCAGGATCACGCGGCGGTCTTCGCCGCGCGCTTCGAGCGCCGCCTTGATGCAGAGGATGCCGCAAAGCTCGCCATGCGCGCCCGCCTTGGGCGACATCGCGACGCTGTGCATGCCGGTGAGCGTGATCAGCCATTCGGCGAGCTCGTGGATCACCGCATAGGCGCCCTGCACCGTTTCCTGCGGTTGCAGCGGGTGAACGTCGGCGAAACCGGGCATCCGCGCGACCTTTTCGTTGAGGCGCGGGTTGTGCTTCATCGTGCAGCTGCCGAGCGGGAAGAGGCCGAGGTCGATTGCGTAATTCTGGCGCGACAGGCGCGTGTAGTGGCGCACCGTTTCGGATTCGCTGAGACCCGGCAGGCCGATCGGCGCGGTGCGCGCGAGCGCGCCGAGATCGGCGGCGGGCGCGGTTTCGTCGAAGTCGACGCCGGTCGTCTCGCTGCCGCCGATCTCGAAGATCAGTGCTTCTTCGAGCATCAGCGCGCGGTTGCCGGTGAAGGTCGTGCTATCGTCGGCGCCGCCAGCAGCGTTCATTTCGGGGCGCCAGCCGGCGCGGTTGAGCGCGGTCATGCCAGCACCTCCTTCAGGGCAGCGGCGAAGGCGGAAATATCCGCCTCGGTCACGGTTTCGGTCACGGCGACGACGAGGCCATTTTCGAGGCCGGCGTTGTCGGGATAGAGACGGCCGAGCGAGACGCCGCCCAAAATGTCCTTCTCGGCGAGCTTGTGGATCACGGGGCGCGCCGCGGTCGGCAGCAGCAGCGTGAACTCGTTGAAGAAGCTGTTGTTCAGCACCGACACACCGGGCACCTTCGCCAGTTCGGCGGCCGCGGCTTTCGCGCGGCCATGGTTGATCGCGGCGAGCTGGCGGAGGCCCGCTTCGCCGAGCAAGGTCATGTGGATGCTGAAGGCCAGCGCACAAAGACCTGAATTGGTGCAGATATTGCTGGTCGCCTTCTCGCGGCGAATATGCTGTTCGCGCGTCGACAGCGTCAGTACGAAGCCGCGCTTGCCGTTCGCATCGACGGTTTCGCCGCAGAGGCGCCCCGGCATCTGACGCACATATTTGGTCTTGCACGCGAAGAGGCCGACATAGGGCCCGCCGAACTGGAGGCCGACGCCGAGCGACTGCCCCTCGCCCACGACGATGTCGGCGCCCATTTCGCCGGGCGACTTGATCAGGCCGAGCGCGACGGGTTCGGTGACGACGGCGATCAGTAGCGCGCCCGCGGCCTGACACGCTTCGGCCAGCTTGGTCATATCGTCTATACGGCCGAGAATGTCGGGGTACTGGACGACGACACAGCTGGTGTCCTTGTCGATGCTGTCCGCGAGCGCCGCCCAGTCGGTCCCGGCTTCGAGGCTCGGGTCGCCATCGACGAGTATATCGCCGGTATATTTGGCCATCGTGCGCGCGACGCTGCGGTAATGCGGGTGGAGCCCTGTCGACAGTAGCGCCTTGTTTCGCCGTGTGATGCGCCGCGCCATGACGATCGCTTCCCAGCACGCGGTCGAGCCGTCGTACATCGACGCATTGGCGACGTCGGTGCCGAGCAGCCGTGCGACCTGGCTCTGGAATTCGAACAGCATCTGCAGCGTGCCCTGTGCGATTTCGGGCTGGTAAGGCGTGTAGGCGGTGAGGAACTCGCCGCGTTGGATCAGGTGATCGACGCTCGCGGGCAAATGGTGGCGATATGCGCCGGCGCCGAGGAAGAAGGGCCCCTCGCCCGCGGCGCGGCTGCGGCGTGCGAGCGCGGCCATGTGGCGCTCGACCGCGAGTTCGCTCGCATGGTCCGGCAGGCCGGCGATCGGGCCATCGAGCCGCGCTTCGGCGGGGACATCAACGAACAGATCGTCGATCGTTGCGGCTCCGATCGTCGCGAGCATCGCCGCGCGGTCGTCATTGGTCAAAGGCAGATAACGCATGAACTACTCCGGGGAAGAGGCAGAATTTGCAGAAAAAAGCTGCACGACATCGGTCACCGAGCCGTGGAAGATCGCCGGGCCGCTGTGCGTCGTGCGGACCCACGGCGCCAGCCAGATGCGGAAGCCGGCATCGCGGACCCGCCTGCAGAAGGCATAGTCGTCGGACAAGAGCGCCTGTGTCCCGGCTTCGATCATCGGCGAGAAGCAGGCGGCTTCATGTTCGTCGACGCCGTGCGCATCGCGTTCGGCCGGGTCGGGCCGGAAAGCAATATCGGGAAGCGTGTCGCGGAGCGTTTCGAGGACATCGCGCCGGATGAGCATCATCCCCGTACCGAGCCGCGACAATTCGACGAGATCGGTCAGCGCAAAGCCTTGGTCCGGATGCAGCAAATGCAGCGCAAAGTCGCCCGCAAAGCGGGCGAGATCGGCAGGGTCTTCCCTGCCGAAGCCGCGTTCGACCGCGGCCACGACGTTGCGCCAATTGATCATCCGCCGCGGGCACGCCGCGCCGAGCACCGCGCACTCGGGCTGCTCTGCCATCGCGCGCACCATCGAAAACACATCGTCCGACGTGAAGTCGATGTCGGCATCAACGAACAGCATATGCGTGCAGTCGCTCGCGAGGAACATCGCCGCCAATATGTTGCGCGCCCGCGTAATCGACGGCTGATAGAGAATGAACTCGAACCGCACCGAAATGCCCTGCGCCTGCGCCTTCAGCGCCAGATCGAGCGCGGAGCGCACATAGGTGCCCTGCGCCCCGTCATAGATGGGCGTCGCCACCATCAGGCGGCAGCTCGCAAGTGCTGGGTCGATGTTCGTCACACTATCTCCCTTCCCCTCCCGTGCGAGAGGGGAACCGGGTCAGAGGGCGTCGCAGAAGGCTTTGTACGCCTTTGCATCCATCAGGCCGTCGAGCTGGCTCTTGTCGGCCAGCGTCATCCGGAAGAACCAGCCTTCGCCTTCGGGATCCGAATTGACGAGCGCGGGATCTTCCTCGAGCTGGCCATTGCCCTCGGTGACGGTGCCGTCGACCGGCGCATAGACGTCGCTCGCGGCCTTCACCGATTCGACCACGGCCGCATCGCCGCCCTTGCTGAGTTCGGCGCCGGTGTCGGGAACTTCGACGAACACGATGTCGCCGAGTTGGCCCTGCGCGAAGTCGGTGATGCCGACCGTCGCGACATCGCCGTCGATGTCGATCCACTCATGCTCTTCGGTAAAATAACGCGGCATCACTCAACCTCCTGTTTTACGAACATAATTATGCGGTACAAAGGGCATCGCTGTTACCGTGCAATGGACCAGCTTGCCGCGAACTTCGGCGGCGATCGCGGTGCCGGGCACCGCATGGTCGCGCGGGACATAGCCCATCGCGATCGGCGCGCCGACGCTGGGGGCGAAGCCACCCGAGGTCACGACGCCAATCTCCTCCTCGCCGTCGAACAGCTTGGCGCCCTCGCGGACGGGCAGCTTGCCATCGACGAGCAGGCCAACCCGTTTGCGCGGGGACCCGTCGGCATAGTGGCCAAGGATGCGCGCCGCGCCCGGGAAACCGCCTTCCTCGCGGCGGCGCTTCTGGATCGCGAAGCCAAGATCGCCTTCGATCGGATCGATAGTCGGGTCGAGATCATGGCCATAGAGCGGCAACCCTGCCTCGAGCCGGAGGCTGTCGCGCGCACCAAGACCGATGGGTTTCACCTCGGGTTCGCCGCACAAGAGGTCGGCGACATGCTGGACCTTGTCGGCATCGACCGAAATCTCGAACCCGTCTTCGCCGGTGTAGCCCGACCGGCTGATCCACGCATCGACGCCGCCGATCTGATAGGGCCCGCCCATCATGAAAACGAGCGCGTCGAGGCCCCATTGGCCGGTGGTGTGCCGCTTCAGCGCGTCGAACGCCTTCGGTCCCTGCAAGGCAAGTAACGCGCGGTCCTCGAAATGATTGATCGTGATCGCGTCCGGAAGTTCTTCGCGAAGATGACCGATGTCCTCCCACTTCACTGCGCCATTGACGACCATATAGATGCCGTCCGGCCAGCGGCTGAGCATCAGGTCGTCGAGAATGCCGCCATCCTCGGCGAGCAACAGCGAGTAACGCATACGCCCGACCGCGAGGCTTTTGACGTCACCGGGAAGCACCGCCTCAAGCGCGTCGTCGAGCCCTTCGCCCGACAAGTACAGCTGCCCCATATGGCTGACGTCGAACAGGCCGGCGTTTTCGCGGACCCACAGATGTTCGGCCATGATGCCTTCATACTGGATCGGCATCCAATAGCCGGCGAATTCGACCATCCGGCCGCCCTTCGCGCGGTGCCAGGCGTCGAGCGGCAGCGTCGCGGTCTCAAGCCCCGCTTCGTCGCCCGTAAATTCCGTGTCGGTCATGCCAGTCTCCCGCGGTTGCATAGCGTATGCGCGGCCCATCGCCGCGCCCTGTCGCTATGCCCCCTCTGTCACGGGAACCTGAGAGTTTTCCCCCATATCATGGGGTTACCCCTTCGGTGGTTCCGGTTTAGGGCCGGAACGCTTTCCAGAGTGTCCGTTCCAGCCTGCGCGGTCCTGCTGACCTGAGAGTTTCCGGGGCGGTTGCTCCTTCGGTGGTGAGGCGCCGGTTGCCCTGCCCTCACGCTCTCCCGCGCGGCCGGTCGAATC